>ENA-UPTF01000435-UPTF01000435.1-marine-metagenome-genome-assembly--contig:-NODE-435-length-29773-cov-7.446087_pt1 | contig 29773 bp, 27 predicted proteins | sample MGYA00238166_ERZ767019 | MGnify/ENA primary metagenome ERZ767019 (study PRJEB28930, sample SAMN06266391) | marine metagenome | isolation source: Sea water from 250 m depth | place: Atlantic Ocean | study... | reverse complement strand
CAACGGCAAGGATTACATTTTCAGTACCAGCTCGTCGAACACGTTCTTGTTTTCCACCAGAGATCAATGATTGGAATACACTTCCCTGTTTAACAAAAAGCAGACCTATTCCACAAGGACCACCAAGTTTATGTGCAGTAGCAGAAGCAAAATTAACTCCAGATAAACTCAAATCCAATTGCATTTTCCCATATGCCTGAACAAGATCGGTATGAAATGGTATTTTATTTTCTTGCGCAATTTTACTTAATTCTTCTACGGGCTGGAGATTTCCAGTTTCATTGTTGGCAGTCATAACCGAAATCAAAGATGTTTCCGGACGAAGTACCTCTCGCAATTTTTCCGGTTCAACTTTTCCGGATGAATCGACAACCAGTTCTGTGAATTGAATGTTAGGTTGACCAGCGAGAATTCTACAAGTTTCAAGAACAGAAGGATGTTCTACTGCAGAGATGATTAAATGCTGTTCTCCGGAAATCATTAATAATTGCCTGAGTACAGTATTGTTGCTTTCAGTTCCACCGCTGGTAAAAAGAATTTCCTGAGATTTTACTCCCAAAGAATTTGCCAGGTTGTCTCTTGCTTCTTCAAGTAAAAACTTGGCATTGCGTCCAGCCCAATGTGGACTGGAAGGGTTGGCAAATGCTTGCTGAGCAACTTCGCTCATTATATTTTCCACCTCAGGCAATAATGGTGAGGTTGCATTATGATCCAAATATATTTTGGAATTAGACACTCGAAACTCTGGAAGAAATGTAAAAAGAGGATCTTAAATAGAAATTTTATAGTGGCGGACCCTCAGATCCGCCACGAGTAATCAGCCAATTAACAAACCGCCGTACTGAATGAAAAACGGAACAAAAACCAGGCTGAGAATAGCTGAAAGTTTAATAAGGATGTTCAGGGCAGGGCCGGAAGTGTCCTTGAAAGGATCACCAACTGTATCTCCAACCACTGCGGCTTTGTGAGTCTCTGTACCTTTTCCACCAAGGTTACCTTTTTCTATGTATTTCTTGGCATTGTCCCAGGCTCCTCCAGAATTCGCTGAAGAAATAGCGAGAACGCCTCCGGAAACCAGAGAACCTGCCAAAATTCCGGCAACAGCGGGAACCCCAAACAGAAAACCCACCAAAAGTGGTGTGCCCATGATCAATATTCCCGGAGGAATCATTTCTCGCAGTGCCGCTTCTGTAGAAATACTAACGCATTTTTCGTAATCCGGTTCTGCTCTACCTTCCATGATTCCAGGAATTGTACGGAACTGGCGGCGAACTTCTTCAATCATGTCAAAAGCTGCCTTGCCGACTGATTTCATGGTCATTGCGGAAAAGAGGAAGGGTAGCATGGCCCCAACAAATAATCCGGTTAAGACAAGCGGATCGAGCAGGTTAATGCTGTCCATGATCTTGGCCTGTGGATCTAAAAGATCTGCCCGGGTTAGAAACGCAGAAAAAAGTGCGAGGGAAGTAAGAATTGCAGAACCAATAGCAAATCCTTTACCGATTGCTGCAGTTGTATTTCCTGCAGAATCAAGTACATCCGTTCTGTCACGGACACTTTCACCCATGCCGGTCATTTCGGCAATCCCTCCAGCATTATCGGCAACAGGTCCGTAAGCATCAATTGTCAATCCAACCACCAGGGTGCTCAGCATACCGATGGCTGCAACTGCAACTCCATACATTCCTGCCAATGTGAAGGACATGTAAATGCTGACAGCCAGGAGCAGGATTGAACCAGTGGCACTGTGATAACCCAGAGCGAGTCCGAAGATGATGTTAGTTGCGGCTCCCGTTTCCGAAGCTTTTGCTACTTCCTGTACCGGTTTGAAATCATGTGAGGTGTAGTATTCGGTGAGAAGTCCTACCAGCAATCCGGCAACTGCGCCGGTTAAGTAACAGAAAAAGACATCCATATTTGTATAAACTTCTCCGTTTATTTCAAAGCTTTCCGGAAGTGCCCACATTGAAACAAAATACATGGCAGCAGCACTTAGTCCAGTGGCGACAATAAGCAGTCTTTTTAGGGCAGGTGCAACATCCTTTTCTTCTTTGACACGTGCAGTAAACATAGTGACAAGACTTACGGGTATGCCGACTGCAGAAATCAATATAGGGAACAAAAGTGCTTCCAAATTTGTGGCAAAAGCAACTGCTCCAATCACCAGTGCGGCACAAGTACTTTCTGCACAGGATCCAAATAAATCGGCACCCATTCCGGCAACATCACCAACATTGTCTCCAACATTATCTGCAATCACAGCAGGATTGCGTGGGTCGTCTTCAGGAATACCCTGCTCGACTTTTCCGACAAGATCTGCACCGACGTCTGCAGCCTTAGTGAATATTCCTCCACTTACACGTCCGAAAAGTGCGATCGATGATCCGCCAAGTCCAAAACCTGCCATGACTTCCATCAGGATATGTTTTTCGATTCCCGGAAGAAGTACATCAAGAATTATGTAAATACCACCGAGTCCAAGTACGGCTAGACCGACCAGACCAAAACCCATCACGGCTCCGGAATTCAGGGCAACGGAAAAGGCATCTGCAATTGAATTTTTTGCGGCAGTTGTTGTTCTTGCATTTCCAATAGTAGCAATCCGCATTCCGATAAAGCCTGAAACAATAGAAATGACGCATCCCAGCAAAAATGAAATTGCGGTATATATTCCTTCATTGACTTCCGGAGTATGGGGGTCATCAATCAACAGGGCAATGACGATCGTAAATCCCGCCATGAAATAAACCATGTATTTATATTCTGCTTTCAAGAAGGCCATGGCGCCTCTGGCAATTGCATTGTGTATTTTAATGAGTTTTTCTGCTTCTTCAGAATTTTCAATTCCCTGAGTCAGTGGAATATTGGCGACTTTGAGATAATAAAAAAGTGCTATTCCAAGTCCGAATAAAGCTGAAGCTATGATAACTGTGACCATTAATTTCCCTATGTTTAGTGGTTAAAATGAAATTGTCAGTGTCCCTTCCCCAAAAAAAGAACGCTTGCGAACAATGTAAAATATAGGCATCCTTCTCTAAAAGTCTTTCCACACAAAATAAAGTGTAAACGGCAAAATAACTGGCAGATTACTGCTACTGTCTTTGACTTAGTTTGTAGAAATAAATTCAAAACAATAATGAACACAACAATCATACATATTTCCGATTTGCATTTCCATACATATCCGCAAAATTTTCGAGATTGGAAATCAAAAAGATTTTTAGGTGCAGCTAATTTACTCTTTCGGCGAAAAAGGCAGTTTCCACTTCAGCGGGCAAAACGACTTGTTGAACAAATTCAAAAAATGAATTGGGACCATTTAGTAATAAGCGGTGATCTGACACAACTTGCGCTGGAAAAAGGATTCTCAAGGGCCCGAAAAACTCTGGAACCTTTACTAACAGATCCTGAGCGTGTGACAGTTATTCCAGGAAACCATGATCGTTATGTCAGTCAGGCAGCGGGAACAGATTTATTCAGCCAATATTTTGGGGAATTTTTTGGAAATAAAGAAATTCATGTGTGCAAACTAAATTCGGACTGGGTTATCATTGGCTGGGATAGCGCTCATCCAAACGATTGGTTGTCTGCTTCAGGAACAGTGCGCCGCAGCACTATACAGGCTACAGCGGATTTGCTGCAGAGCTGCCCGGAACAAACTCAGTTCATAATTGTCAATCACTATCCGCTGACCTTTCCTGAAGGCTGGAATTATGACAGGTTTCACGAGCTTTATAATCTTGTACCGGTGAGGGATTGGATTTTGCGACATCCGCAAATCCGTCTTTATTTACATGGGCACATTCATAAAAATTGGATTCATCATCTGCCAAGAGATTCTGGTCCGGAATTATTGCTGATCAATTCTGCGGCTTCTTCTTCAAAACTACATTCTGAACAGAAATCTTCGTTTCACAGTATTGAGTTGGAAAATGGGAATGTAAAAGTTAGTCCCATTTTGTTGAATTGAACGATGCGCTTGATTTTAGTTGTTTTATGCTTGTGTTATTTGTCATTTGCCGGTGCGGAGGAACCTGAGAAAAAACTAGAAAATCTATGTGAAAAAGCCGTTAATCAGGAAACAGATTTTCAAGTAACAGGTGTATACGGTAGTCCTCTAGAGTCAGAATGGCATCCAGCTGCTGCTTATGTTTTGCGCAAAGAAATGCAGCGGTTTAAGGTGCTTCAGCGTGAATTCCAAAAAAAGTCCGCAGCATGGCGTTATGAATTTGCAGAAATGGTTGGAGGTAAAACTGTCGTTTTTGTTTATCATCTGAAACAACTTTCAGCATTTTGCTCAGGGCCGAATGCCTTTTTTGTCTTGAGGAAATAACATCCGTACATTCTTTAGTAAAAACTTTTGCTGAAGAGGATGTATTCTTTAAGCAGTTGATACTTGCATATGTCAAAATCTGAACTGGATTTTTTCTTGTACTAGGCAGTCTAAGATATTTTTTACCTACAAGAATGGATGGAGATTCTGAAGAAAGTTATTGGAGGAAAGAGCTGAAACAATAATGATGCATGGTTTTGTTTTAAATATGTTCATCTAAATAATATTTTCAATTTTAAATTATTTTTCTCTAGAGAATATTAATGGCTCTTTCCCTCTTGTTCATCTATAATAGAGCGAATGCCTTCTTTTTTACCTGCAGAAAAAGCAATAAAAAATGTGGCAGCAACAACGGCTCCAATGACAATAATATGAAAAATTAATAGTGTAATTCCATCCATATTCAAATACTTTATAGTAGCAGAAAAGTGAGATTAACTAGGGGGTGATGAAAATGGTTTAGTAAATAATTTATTCCATCTCACCATTTATACACCTTCCTATGATATTTCCGTCTTTGTCATATTCTATTGCGTTCCATGGTTTAAATTCTCTGAATTCTCCCACATACTTGCCTCCTTCAGCAAAAATTATAGTACCTTGTCCTTGTGGCTGCCCATCCTTGAATTCACCTTCATACATTGTTCCATCAGGATAAGTGTGTGTGCCTTGACCATAAAATCTTCCATCCTTGAATTCTCCTACATACTTTGTCCCATCAGGTTTAACGAAGATTCCTTGACCTTGTGGCTGCCCATTCTTGAATTCACCTTCATACTTCGCACCATCAGAATAAGTATGTGTGCCATGCCCACTATATTCTCCAAATAGGAATTCCCCTACGTATTTTGTTCCATCAACATAAGTGCATACACCTTGACCATGAAATACCCCATTCTTGAATTTTCCCACATATTTGTCCCCACCAGGTGAAGTGAGTGTCCCATGACCGTGTTTTTCCCCTTCCTTCCATTTTCCTTCATACTTTGATCCATCAGGATAACTGGAAATTCCTTGACCATGATATTTACCGTCCTTGTATTCACCTTCATACGATCCCACATCAATTAAAGCTTGATCTATTTTACTTTTGGCCATTATATTATTTTTTTAGTAATAATTAGGAATAAGTTTTTCTCTTTTCAAGGAAACTTAGAATGATTCATTTCTTTAATCGACGAAATCTAAATGAAGAAAATGTGGAATGAATGGCAGAGATTTGATTAGTTTATGTTTATCTAAGTTTACTTTGTGAATGGGTTTTACCTAGTTTGCAGCATCTGACAGTATTTTGTTTCATTACAAGAATTCATTGAGTAGCCATTGGAGCAAGTTTTTTGAAGTTTGAAGAATTTTAATATTAACGGGGATTGAATCAAAGGAAATGATAGGCTTGCTTTTAGCTAGTTATTTACATTTACTGTTGTACTCCATTTACCATCTTTCCATTTACTTTCCCATCTTTGCTGTATTCTGTGATATTCCAAGGTTTATCTTCTCTCCATTCACCTATCCATTTTATACCATCAGAAAAGGTGTATATCCCTTTACCGTGATAAATCCCATACTTCCATTTCCCTTCATACTTTTCACCATAATATCCAATGTAGACTCCTTGTCCATATAATTTTGCATCCTTCCACTGTCCCTCATATTTTCTCCCATCAGGGTAAGTGTATGTTCCTTGACCATTTATTTTACCATCTTTCCACTGTCCCTCATATTTTCTCCCATCAAGATGAGTGTATGTTCCTTGACCATGTCTTTTCCCACTTTTGTATTCCCCTGTATACTTATCTCCATCAAACCAAAAAAATGTCCCCTGACCCACCATTTCACCATCCTTGACCTCTCCCTCATATTTATTCCCATTAGTCCAAGTGATCATTCCATGACCTTCTCCTGCTCCATCATTCCATTCACCTACATATTTTCTGCCATCAGAATCGTTGTATGATCCTTGGCCATGTCTTTTCCCATCCTTCCATTCACCTTCATATTTTTCTCCATTTGGATAAGTGAATGTTCCATAACCACAAGGCTCACCATTTTTAATTTGCCCTACATATTTTCCATCTTCAGTTTTAGGATCAACATCCTCAAACCATCTTAATTCTTCTTTTTCATTCCTTAAATATAGAACCCCTTGAATACTGGACATTTAACTATTTTTGAAATTTTATTTATTCAAGATTTAAGAGTTTCACTTAATTACAAGAATCCAATTTCTTTTCGCTAAACAATAAAAAATTAAAAATTATAGAGTAGGAAATGAAGATGATTATTCTGTGTCTTACAACGTTTTGTGAAATTTATTTTTGAATGCTAATTTTATAACATCAAATGGATTGGTTTGCAAGAATTGGGATGAAAGGTTGTTGGTGGTGTGTCTTAATGTGAAGAAATTTTGGTTTGAATCAACAGGAATTGATTATAATGCAGTTCAGTGCTTTAAGGAGAACCGACTGTACAAAATCAATTGATCTGTTAAAAAAATTGTAGATTTTCGTTTCAGACAAATTTATATAATAATTTTAAATGATTTCACACTTTTATCCAGTTAAGCTGATAATCAATACCAAAAACAAAAAATAATTTAAGTATAACTTACTAATATTATATGATTAAAAAAAATAATTTAAAAAAAAACAAAAAAAGTGCATTTTTTTGTTGACAGCTTTTTGAATAAGTTTTATGCTGTGCTTTCATTGGATTTTTTCGGCAATGATTTCAGTTTTTTATAAGTATATACTAAGGATAAAAGTTAGCGCACTTTATTAATTAAATTAGCAAGTACTAATTATATCCAATGAATTTACTTCGGAATGAGTGAATAAGGTGTTTAATTTTCAAAATTGGGGTAAGAACAATGATTGAAGGAAGAATAAGGCATCTTGATGTTGCTAACCGCACAGCATTGATTGTTGAGGAAAATGGCAATGAGATTACAGTCAATTTCGCGTTGCGAACAAATGTGGAGGTGATTGAAGATGAAACAGTTGGCCTAATGGGCGGGGAATTGGAAGACCTTGAAGAGGGATATGAGGTGGAGATAGAGGTCGCCTCTACAAACAAAGATGGAAGCATCATTTGTGATTCCATTGCCTGCGTTAGCTAATTTATTAAATTGAGTCTGAATACTCCGCTGTACATGTAAAACAGATTCGATTGTGTAATAAAAGGCTTCTCTTCTGCGGTAGGGTAGCTGTTTACAATTGCCGTTAAGGCTTTTTTAACGAGAACACTTTCTGAATGGAAGGAGATTGGGATATGGAAAACGAAAAAGGTTCGGACAGAAGAGGCTTCTTAAAAGGAGTACTTGTAGCAGCGGGAGCCACCTCGGCGACAATGCTGACCGCAGGTAAAGCCTTTGCGAAATCAGAAGGAGCGATAGGCTCAGACACTTCCAAAGGTCCTATTTTATATCGACGGACTGAAGAGGCAGAGCGTTATTATAAAACCCTATACACCTAAAATCCTAGGAGGATTATGAAACTTTCAAGAGTTATACAGAGTGAAGGGCAGAACTTGGATCCTGCCTTTACAGACAGCCTCCAACCCAGTGTAAGCCGCCGCGGTTTTATTACCGCTGCAGGAATGGGGATTGGATTAGCAGCTATGGGCCCTTCTCTAGTAAGGGAGGCAAAAGCTGCAGGGGCTGTAAAAGATCCACGTAATCTGACGCAAATAAAAACAATCTGCGGAAATTGTGCTGTAGGTTGCGGTTTTATTGCAGAAGTTGAAAACGACACTTGGGTGAGCATTGAGCCGTGGTTTGAACATCCAATAAACCAGGGTAGCTTATGTTCCAAAGGTGCCGCAGCAAGGGAGCATGTGATCAGCGAAAAACGTTTGAAGTACCCAATGAAGCTCGAAGGTGGTAAATGGAAACGACTTAGTTGGGATACTGCAATGGGTGAGATAAGTTCCAAGATGCAGGATATTCGAAAGAAGCATGGACCGGATGCCTTGATGATCCTAGGTTCGGCCCATCACAATAACGAAACTTCTTATGCCCTGCGTAAGTTTGCTGCATTCTGGGGTTCCAACAATATTGACCATCAGGCCCGTATCTGTCACTCCACCACTGTGGCCGGGATTGCTAATACTTGGGGTTACGGGGCAATGACAAACTCCATGAACGACATTCGAAACAGTAAATGCGTTTTCATTATTGGAGAAAATGTCTGCACCTCGCATCCTATAGCTATGCAGCATATTCTAACAGCGAAAGAGGAGAACAAAGCGCAAATCATTGTTGCTGACCCAAGATTTACTCAAACCTCAGCATTTGCCAATAAAAATGTACAATTTCGTTCAGGTACGGATGTAGCTTTAATCTATGGACTCATAAACGTTATCTTGAAAAATGGCTGGGAAGACAAGAGCATGATCAATGACCGTACTTATGGATACAGTGACTTGAAAGAAGAACTGAAGCGCTATGATCTTGAGACTGTGTCTGACATTACAGGGGTGCCTGTTGCAGATATAGAGCATACGGCACGGCTGATGGCTGAAAACCGACCAGGCACACTCATATGGGCCATGGGCGGAACTCAGCATGCTAATGGTACCTCAAACACTCGATCATACGCTGCTCTGCAATTAGTACTGGGTAACATGGGCAAGCCTGGAGGTGGTTGTAATATATTCCGCGGACACGATAATGTCCAGGGAGCCACAGATCTTGGTGTGCTCTCAAATACATTGCCAGGTTACTATGGTTTGGGTGTCAACTCTGCCTATAAACATTGGTCGAATGTCTGGGGTGTGGAACATGATTGGATGAAGTCACGCTTCAAGGATGAGAAGATAATGGGCAAGAAAGGGTTTACCGTAGCCCGCTGGTACGAAGGTGTGCTGATGGATAAAAAGGAGCTTGGGCAGGATGTTAATGTCCATGCGGCCTTCTACTGGGGGCACTCCTGCAACAGTCAATCACAAATGGACCGAGTAAAGAAAGCTCTGGATAAAGTAGATCTTCTTGTTGATATTGATCCTTTTGTGACTACAACTTCCATCCTACCTGATCGCAAGGATGGGGTTTACATCCTACCAGCTGCAACCGTATACGAGCAATCAGGATCGGTAACAAACTCCAACAGAGATATCCAGTGGCGCAACCAGGTTGTTAAACCGGTTTGGGAATCACGTAAGGATCTCGATATTATAGTTGATCTCGCTGATCGTCTGGGCTTTGGCAAAGAGTTCAAAAAGAACAGAAATGGAGCGTGGAAGCAATTACCCGAGGACATCACTCGAGAGTGGAACCTTGGCATGCGTACCATTGGGATGACAGGTCAAACCGTGGAACGTATGAAGCGGCAACAGGACTGGGGACATGCCTTTGACCTCAAGACTAAGATAGCAGAAGGCGGTCCATGTGATGGAGAGCAATGGGGTCTCCCGTGGCCTTGCTGGACAGATAAACATCCTGGCTCCCACGTACTTTACCGTACGAGCATTCCTGTGTCAAAAGGAGGTATGGGCTTCCGTGCCAGGTGGGGACCAAAGGCACCAGATGGCAGAACTTTGCTTGCTGGGAAGGGGTCTGCACCAGTTGCGAGTTCCGTTAATAAGGGATACGCGGAAATGAAGAACTGGAAGACAGATTTAACCGGTAAAGTCTTTGAAGAAGCGATAGCCAAAGGTTTGGCTCCGTACGGAAATGGTCGCGCCCGCTTCCATGTATGGACCATGAAGGATGATCCAGTGCCGAAACACCGTGAACCTATTCACAGTCCCAGGCCGGACCTTATAACGGATTGGGTCACATACGATGATGTAAAGGATCATTATCGCGTTCCGACACTTTTTAAGAGTTTGCAGAAGGCTGATTGGATCAAGAAATACCCTCTCATTCTTTCTTCAGGCAGGCAGGTTGAATTTGAAGGCGGGGGAAACAGTGAGCGTAATTGCTGGTGGCTCGTAGAATTGCAACCAGAAATGTACGCAGAAATACATCCTCGCTTAGCAAATAATAATCGTATCAAGCATGGCGACTTTATCTGGGTTGAAACTCCTGAGGATACTGATTCAGAGCCAAGCCGTATCAAAGTTAAGGCAAAGGTTACTAGAAGGGTAAGTCCGGACTTGGTATACCTGCCATTCCATTGGGGTGGTGTCTTTAACGGAAAGGACCTGTCAAACAAATATCCTGAAGGGTATATCCCTTATGGAATGGGAGAGTCTGCAAATACGGTAATGAACTATGGTTATGACCGCATCACTCAGATGCAAGAAACAAAAACCGGTCTTTGCAGAATAATGAAGGCCTGATATCGGAGAAGGAAAATGGCAACAACAAATATAACCATCCCTAACCGTTCAGCCTCTGGACCAGAAGGGAAACACGCACCCGCAAGGATGAAGTTTTATGTGGACACAAAACGCTGTATTGAGTGCGGTGGTTGTGAAATTGCATGCAAGAACGAAAATAATGTTCCCCCTGGGATTGCACGCATCCGTGTGGTGACAGTCAATGAGGGGCAACCGGGGGAAACAAACGTGGCTGTTCCGTGTATGCAATGTTCCAATGCTCCTTGTGTAGCGGTATGTCCGGTTGATGCATTGTTCAACAGGGCCGACGGGATTGTACACGTCAACAAGGAAACTTGTATTGGATGTGGCTATTGCCTCTATGCTTGTCCATTTGGTGCCCCGCAATTCCCCAAAGGATCTCCTTTTGGAAAACGTGGAGTGATGGACAAGTGCACATATTGTGCGGGTGGTCCAGAAGAAGCTTTTTCGGCTGTGGAGCAGGAATTGTACGGATCTAACCGTATTGCTGAGGGCAAGCTTCCAATGTGCGCTTCTGTATGTTCCACCAAAGCTTTGGTGGCAGGCGATGCTGAAGAAGTCGCAAACGTGGTTCGCGCTCGCGCCGCTGCCAGAGGTTCGGGGCAAGTGTGGGGTGCAGGAACGGCCTATCCAACTAACTAGATAATAGAGAGTGGTTTTTTGAATCTCTTGAGATAATTTTGGATTATTTCACCGGATGGAGGTGTATTCGGTGAAATACCTCGGTATCTTGCCGCTTGATGTTAAATCTAAGGATTTATTCTCTTCTAATGGAAAATTCTGAATTCCTGAATGTCCATTCAAAGTTTCTTCAAAAGAATGCCACAGGGTCTTTTTCAATCAGGCAATCTAAGCCCCGCATAATCCAGTGGTCAAACAAGCCTTCGGGCAACAGCCAAAATCATTTTTTTCACAATCACGAAAGTTCCCTTTTCCTAGGGGACTTGTTTTAGGAGGAATCAAATGGAATCGATCATCCTGATGAACTCAAAATGGGGCAATGATATTTTCGTCCCCATGTATCTATTTTTTGGAGGATTAAGCGGCGGGTTATTTGTCATTGCTGTCGCAGCAGATTTACTTGGGTATAATATCAAGCAATTTCAAAAATTTTCCAAAATGACATCTTATCTAGTTTTACCTGTTCTCGCGCTGGCAGGAGCTTTTATTGCCTTTCACCTGGGCAAACCTGAAAGAGGAATATTATTCCCGCTTTTCTTCAAGAATTTTGATTCCTGGCTTGTGATTGGGGGTTGGAGTGTTGGTTTGGCAGTTCCTCTGGTTGCAGCTTATGCAGCACTTTGGTATTACAAAGTGAATGCAACTATCAGACGTGTTTTAGGAGCGATTGCTTTTCCTATTCTTGGATTTGTGTCCTATTACACTGGATTGCTGCTGAGCGGAGCAAAGTTTGTCCCTTTATGGTCTCAGGAGTATTTACCATACTTATTTCTGAATTCAGGAGTCTTGACCGGATTGGCCGGATCTGGTCTGATGTTTGTACTGTATCAAAATTACGGAAGTTCAAAATCTGAAGAATCATCCGGAGTGTTGCGTATAATTGGTTACGCTATTATATTTTTTGTCTTGATTGAGTTGATTGAATTACAGAAGTTTATGGATCATCTTTCTTCTAACCCGGTCAAAATAGATAATTCCGGTTTCTTTGTTGCTCCTAATGGTAGTGCCATGGCTTATGAGTACGTAACTCAAGGAGTACTGGCCCCATGGTTTTGGTGGGGAATTATTGTTTTCGGCTTGACCATTCCTCTGATTCTTACTTTTATTGAAATGATCTTTAAAAAGCTGATACAACCCTATGTTGACTGGATATCCGGTGTCAAATTCGTATCGATCCTGTCTGGAGGAATAATACTACGATTTGTGATAGTTTGGGGTGGGGAACTGAAGGCTCCATTAACAGTTGTACCGCAGCTATATCAAATCCCTCTTGGTGGATAAATATTGATGTTGATTTCTTTGGAAAAGTCTTTCTGGACAGCAGCAATTGCGTCCCATGAATAAGACTTTAAATGTACTTCATCAAACAGTATTATTTCTAGTTTTCCTACCTTTCGCACTTCTGGCTGAAAATCATATAAATTTAAAGAATGGTGAAGAAGTTTACATTGAAAGATGTGTACTTTGTCATGGTAAGAATGGAGAAGGTTGGGACTGGGAAAAGAAGGCAGTCAAGCCCCCTGTTCCCGTACCCAATTTATTGAAAGTACTCCCAAAAAGAACTGATGAATATTTGGCAACAGTTATTAAGTTTGGGGGAAATGCTGTTGGCTTGACTGATTTCATGCCTGCACTAGGATTTAATTTGACAGATCGAGACGTAAGTAACTTGATCGCCTATCTTAGAGGGCTAAAATTAAAAACAGCTGTTGACGGAGCTTTTTTCGAAAAGCAGGTTCCCCTATTTGATAAATTGGTATGGTTACCCAAAAAGAGTGGTTCTCTTCTCCACCACCAGCACGATTTGATTGTACCTGCAGCATTTTTTCGTCCAATAACAGTCTCATTTTCTGAAAAAAATAATAGGCAAAACAGGTTCTTTCAGCCGAAATTTCAACTAGGATTTAACTTGTTAGCCAAAATAGATATTCTTAACAAAAATTCAGGAAATCACCCGACTGGAGGATTTTTTCCCCACGCAATAAACATCGATGATTTTAATCATGACGGTAACCTTGATTTTGCTATTCCAGCATCTGCTTCTCGAACATTAACCATTCTCCTTGGGGACGGTACTGGTGGTATAATTTCCAACCAACAATATCCTGTTGGTGAGGGACCTACATGGGTTGAAACTGCAGATTTTAATCAAGATGGCAACTTGGATTTCATTACTACCAATGCCGGCGCTGGAAGCTTGAGTTTGTATTTTGGTGATGGCAAGGGGGGTCTTTATGGACGTAGGGAAATAAAAGGAATTCATGGACCTCCAAGTTTAGTAGCAGAAGATTTTAACCAGGATGGCCTCCCAGATTTGGCTGTAGTTCAGGCAGGGTTCTCCAAAGTGGTTATTTTGATTAATGATTCGACAGGTATCCCCAAAGTCTCATATTCGTTTGATGTGGAAAGAGGTCCACACATCATAGATGGTGTTGATCTTAATCAAGACAAGATTACTGACCTGGTAGTTGGCAGCCTGGGCTCCCATACTTTATCTATTATCCTAGCCAATGGGAATGGGACCTTTAAGGAGGCAAATGTGGTTAAAGTTGGCCGTTTCCCCCACTATCGAGCATACGGTGACTGGAATGGTGATGGACATGTTGACGCAGCTGTAGCAGTTGGAGGTGAGGAATCAGTAGAGGTGCTTTTGGGAAATGGAATGGGAGATCTGAAACCGTTGGCAAGATATGTTACTGGAGTCAATCCACATGGGTTGACCAGCGAGGATTTCAATCTGGATGGTGAATTGGACCTAGCAGTTTCTAATCGAACATCTGGTGGAATTGCTATCTTTTTAGGAGATGGAAGTGGAACTTTCCAAAAATCTTTTTCCATCATTACGGAGCATGATGGGATCACGTTATCAAATGGAGATTTCAACAAGGATGGGATCATTGACTTGGCTTTGGTTTCCGCCAGCTCTAATTCGTTAATCTTTTACAAAGGAGACGGAAAAGGTAAATTCCATCCTTGGTGATGCCAGATTTAAATCAAGGGCTCATCTTAATGTGTTTCTGAAATACGTTTTCGAACTATGATGTCTTTTGTCATCCTGAGGGTGATTCCCACAATTGTTGATTGTTCTTCAAAAGCTTTATAGCCGCTCCCTTACTGATTGCAAGGATCAGATACAACTTACTTTATCTCACCTCTGTAACGTTACGTCGGAACGAAAGTTTAAATGCAAATTCCATTTTTGTCTTTACTATCCAATCAATAGCAGTTTAAAGTTTAGTTCCTCATATTTTTATTTAAATAAAAGAAATGCTTTGTAAATGATATTTTTAGTCATTAAAACTATATGTAAGGCTAATGATATGGAACTATTTGTTGAAAAATCTTTTAGTGTCATAACAAAAAAAATATAATGCTCAGGTGAGATTGTTGTAAATGATGAATTTATTATATTTATAACTGTATGACAAATAGAAATTTGAGTTCATTTACGATTATTATTTAAATTATAGTTGCAGTAGTTTTTTTCTAGTTAACCCTTTCTATGAAAGTAACTAATAAGAAACTTCAGACTCATAATTAGGACAATTTTAACTCAGATGGTAAAAATTATTTCTACAATGATTTGTGATTAGTAATTAATCGGTCGAATTAAAGATCCAGAAGAATGTCTGAGGGAAACCATCAACATTTAGGCAAGCTATAGTTTTTATACACATCAATGCACAATAGAATTTAGAAGTCTCAATTAAGCATGCTACGTATTTTTGAGAAGGTGTCTATGGATCATCAAAAAAAACAAATACTATTTTTTTATCGAAAGGAGAGTTCCTGATGCTGGCAAAGCGATGGGGTGCGTTTCTCTGTGATTGCCGCTCCAAATTGAATGTGGATTTGCAAAAAATAGGGAATCCTGCCTCCCTGGTTGTGGTTGCAACCAACCCTGAGAAGGATATAAAGGACTTCGCAAGTAAGGCAGATCAATTGGAATTGGAACAAGTGGTTGTCGGTTGTTGTGCCAAACCTTTAATGTTTGAGGAAGCCCTCCAGGGTAAGACTCTTCATTTTCTTGATTTAAAAGGAAAATGTTTTGCTCCCCATTCAAACCTAGAACAGGCTCACACCAAGGCATCAAAAATGATCGAGGCCGAAATTAGAGTGTCCAATATCAAGGCAAAGAACCCTGTTCCTGTAAATCCTCTACAAGTTGGTAATCGGGTGGTAATTTTTACAGAATTTTCTGAGGGTTTAAAACTGCCCAGCATGTTGGATGAATTGATGGATGGAGACTCTACAGCTGTAACACTCTGCATTTCTTCGGATATTGAGGGTTTGGAAGATGACTCACCACTCTTGGAACAGCGGACTTCTCTTTTTGCTGTGGAAGGACGTTTGGGGAATCTTAAAATTACCCTTGAACCAGATCAAGCTTTGAACGGAGGCTCACAAAAACGATTTGACTTGAAGGCAGACCAACTGATTGTTTTGACAAAAACTCATCCACCGGGTATCAAAAGGAGGACGGGTGTTCATTTGCTATCCGGCGTCGGAAACGAAATTCTGGAGGAAACGGTAAGGCAGGTTCGGGATTTAGTCGGACACTTCCACAAACCGGTACATTTGACTTACGACCAGGATATTTGTGCAGGTGGAGACAAAGGTATAGAAACTTGTGGGAACTGTATAAGCTATTGTCCTTATGATGCTATTTCAAGACAGACTGAAAATAAACTACGGATTCAAGTAGATCACTTAACCTGCGAAGGTTGCGGTGCTTGTGTTTCAGCCTGCCCTACATCCGCACTGCAGTTTACAGAACCGTCTCCTCAGGAAATCTATGCTCGAATGGCGGCTCTGCTGGAATCATCAAAAGAGAAACAAGGTAATGTAGAACCACCGGTGATTGTATTCCATTGTGAAGAAATGGGACGTAAAGTATTGGAAGCCGCCGGTGAGATACCTTTGCCCTATTCGCCAGGGGTATTGCCTGTGGAGGTTCCATGCCTACGCTACGTATCTGAGTCAAATATGCTTGCGGCATATTCATTGGGAGCTGCAGGTGTTGGACTTCTCGGTTGTGAGAATTGTCCAAACGGTGAACGAGAATTGCTATATCAAAAATATGATTTTACAAAGTTGATTTTACATAATTTTGAATTGGGACAGGAGAGGGTGCGGATTGTCACTGTTGAAGAAGGAATGGAAGCAGCCGCGATTGATTCTGTTAATGAATTTGTTTCGCAGTTGAGTGACGCCCCCTTGGCTCCTAGCTGGAGTACTCCTCGTCAAACAGGGAATCGAGAAATTATGGCCGAAGTATTTGAAAGTTTCCTTGAACAAACTGGTAAAGAACCTGGAGGGGTTAAACTTTCCTCAAACCTGCCATTTGCCCTGGTTGAGGTTGATGAATCCGGATGTACGCTATGTCGCTCCTGTGCCAATGTTTGCCCTACAAATGCCTTTAAGTTTGAAGAAGAGAGCAACAGTCTTTACTTCAAACATATCAACTGTGTAGGATGCGGTCTTTGTGAGCAAGTATGCCCTGAAAATGTAGTTACACTCAAGAGAGAATTGTTTCTTGAGAAGCCAACTCTAGACTATAAAAAGGTCGTTGAGGATGAAATGATTGTCTGTGCAAAATGCGAAAAACCTTATATAAATCGTAGGGCTTTGGAAGCAGTCGAGTCGAAGTTGTTTGAGATTGAATCACTAAATAATACTTTTTCCGGAAATCGTAAGAATCTTCTCAGAATGTGTCCAGACTGTCGGACAGTAGTGGCAATGATGGAGGTTGAAAAAGGATGGGAGCCTTGATATGAACGAAATCCGAAGGAAAAAAAGGTCGAAGAAACGAGGTAAAAGCAAGAACAAGGAGTTCATGGATGCTGCTCTTGATGCCTTTATACGGGACCAGTCATTGAAGAAATGGCGAGAAGTAGACGGATTAAGAGAAGGAGCAGAGATTGATTATTTGGAAGCAGTAAAATCATCAGCAGAATTTATTGAAAAAGGTCCTTACAGCAAAATTTGGGGACGATGGTGGAAGCAAGATGTGATTGACCATCTGCCTGGCAGCAACGAACACTTGTTTGCACAGATTGAAAACGCTGTGAGAGGTGCTGTTTTAGAGGAGCGTGAAGTACGAAAGAACCAAGCGGATGCCTTGCTTGAGGATAGTTTCGAATACAAAGAGTTCATTGCAAGACAAATGGAACATCTTCTTTTTGAGGCAGGTGGGGATATTGAGGAAGATATCTAGGGAGGAAAAACTATGATTGGAGACAAAGTGTTAGCAGATCTTCGTCAAAAGTATTACGGTTTATTTGTGCATCTTTTTTGGAAAGAGCCGGATGCTGAATTACTTCTATCCCTACTGGAACGTATTTCAGATAGGGTTAAAGGGACCGCCCAGTTGTCTCCTCTGATGAGTGAAGGTTGGGAAAACATTCGCAACTATCTAGAAAAACATGGACCAGATGAGGTGGAATACGAATTTGTCCAGTTGTTTATAGGTCCTCATAAACCAGATGTTATGCCATACGAGTCTTACTATCTTTCAGGTAGCGTTTTTCAAGCCCCACTGGCGTCAGTTCGAGGTTTTATGAAAGAGGTTGGTCTGGAAAAGAAGGAAGGTGAATTGCCGGAGCCGGAAGATACCCTTGGATTCGAACTGGAAATCATGAATTGGCTAATCAGCAAACAGACCAACTCTAAAGACTCTGAAGAGGAAGGCAGGTGGCTTGATTTTCAAGCAAGTTTCTTGAAAAAACACCTTCTTATATGGGGCCCATCGTGTAGCGAAGCAGTTGAATCAGCGCCTAATGCAGATTTTTACAAAGGAGCCGGTATGTTGCTAAGAGGGTTTCTTGAGATTGAAAAGGAACTCTTTCAAAACCGTGGCCCCGAAAATATAGAATCGCTTGTGGAGGCACGAAAACGCTATGGAAACAAGACAGACTGGAAGGGGCCCTTGTTTGAGGCGGTTCCGCCAGCTGAAGGAAACTCCTGATTTTAGTGCAGAGGTCAAGCAAAATCATCCCGGAAAACACACATGTCTCTTCAGCGACCGCCAAACCCTATGGCTTCGTCTTGCCTGAACGTTTCCAATGTTTAGATGAACAAAGCAGAATAATTTCATGGTTTTCTGTAATAGTTTTTCAAAGCTGGCTGCTAGATCTATATTTCGGAGATTAACATGGACTGTTTAATAATTTCATATAATCAATTGCTTTAAAAATATTAAACAAAATGTCAAAAGCTGATATCCGAATGCGCGGATTTATGAAGCGCACTCCCGTAAAAACTTTGCTTTCATTAATCAAAGGTCATTCTCAACTATTGTCAGCAGAGAAAATCTTGACAGTGGAATCGTGCGGACGGATCCTGGCGCAGGATATTAATTCTCCTGCAAATGTCCCAAACTTTGATCGTTCAGCCATGGACGGTTATGCACTGGATGCCGAATCCACTTTTGGCGCATCTGCTTACAATCCGTTAATGTTTAAAGTTGTCGGAGAAGTCACTCCCGGAGAAATTTATGAGGCCGTAATTCAGCCGGGTGAAGCATTGCGAATCATGACAGGTGGTCCTGTTCCCAAGGGTGCAAATGCTGTATTGATGGCAGAGCATGCAGAATTAATTGACGACCAAATTCAAGTATTGGAAGCAGTGACACCTGGAAAACATGTGGGTCAGATTGGAGAAGATGTTAAAAAGAACCAAAATTTGCTCAAGCAGGGTAGGTTTCTCCGTCCACAGGACATTGCCGTGCTGGCCAGTGTAGGCCTGAAAAAAGTTAAAGTGGTACGGAAACCGGAAGTGGAATTGTTAATAACCGGAAATGAATTGTTAAAACCAGGAGAAAAACCAAGTGGAGTACAAATTATTGATACCAATTCAGTTATGCTCAGACCGTTAATTCAGCGTGATGGGGGAGTTCTGAAAGCAGTCCTTCATCTTCAGGATGAGCGGGATTTGCTCCGTAGACATTTGAGTGATTCCACAGCAGATTTGATTTGCATGACTGGAGGAACGTCGGTTGGTATTGAAGATCATGGACCAACTTTGGTTGAAGAACTTGGCGAATTACTGGTACACGGAATCCCAATGCGGCCTGCCGCTCCCACCGGATTTGGACTGATTGCCGGAAGTTCCGCTGGCAGCAAGAAAAAAGTATTTTTGCTTCCGGGTAATCCTGTTTCATGTTTATCAGCTTATGATTATTTTGTGGGGCGTTCACTGAGGTTGATGGGTGGGCGTACTGAAGAATGGCCATACCGCAGTAAAATAGTGAAACTTGCCACTAAAATTTCCTCTCAAATCGGCAGGATTGAATATGTGCGTCTCCGGATTGAAAATGAAAGGGCGTTTTTTATTGCAGCCGGTGGAGCATCAATACTTTCTTCAACAACACAAGCAGACGGTTTTCTGCTAACAGAAGAAGAATCTGAAGGATTTGCTGAAGGAGAAGAAGTACGGGTGTGGCTCTATGATGAGTATTAACATTGTAACCAGATTTGATAAATTTCTTGTGAAAAAATATCTACTTTGGTTCCTGTTCTGTTATTTAAACAGTGGGATTATTCAGGCAGAGCCAATCCGTTTAGCCACCACAACCAGCACCGATAACTCAGGACTGCTGCGGGAAATAATTCCGCATTTTGAACAAAAGACGGGGAATGTAGTACACGTGCTGTCCGTCGGCACAGGACATGCCCTGAGATTGGGGCAAGACGGGAATGTGGATGTGGTTCTGGTTCATGCACCCAATGCGGAAATGCACTGGGTAGAAGCGGGATATGGTGTGAATCGACGGAGTGTGATGGTCAATGATTTTGTTATTCTCGGTCCTGAAAATGATCCGGCAGGAATTCGGGGAGAGCGAAATGCAGTGAAAACACTTCAAAAAATTGCACGCGGTAAACACATATTCGTATCTAGGGGTGATGATTCAGGGACTCATAAAAAGGAGATGGCACTCTGGAAAAAAACCCGGATGAAACCTTCTGTAACGTGGTATCGAGAAACAGGACAGGGCATGGGACGGGTACTGCAAATGGCCGATGAATTAAACGCCTATACTATCTCTGATAGGGGAACATGGCTGGTGCTCCGCTCAAAGTTGTCACTCAAATTGTTGTTTGAAGGAGATCCTGAATTACACAATCTTTACAGCATTATTGCAGTGAATCCTTCCCGCTATCCGGGAATCAATTATATGGGTGCAATGTCCCTGATTGCCTGGCTGACTTCAGTAGATGGTCAAAATCAGATCCGCAAATTTAAACTTGATGGCCAGTCTTTGTTTTTTCCTACTGCAATTTTAGACTGAGATGAACGGACTGCTTTTAACTACTCAACAAGCCTTACAATTGCTCTTTACCGGCGATCCGGAATTGTGGTCGATAGTTCTGCTTTCCTTTTCTGTCTCCCTTAAAGCAATTTTGTTAACCACTCCTTTTGCATTTCTGGTTTCATTTGCGTTGAGCCATGGAAAATTTCCTGGAATCAGAATTATACTTGCAATCTTTAATTCTTTGCTTTCTGTACCCACCGTTGTTATCGGATTATTTCTGTATGTTTTGCTGACGAGGCAGGGGCCTTTTGGTGATTTGAGGTTGTTATTCACACAAACTGCAATGATAATAGGGCAAATGATTCTTTGTTTTCCAACACTGGTAGCATTAGGTTATGCAGCAATTCAGGCGGCAGACAGGCGGGTGTGGGAAACAGCACGTACCTTGGGAGCACCACCGTGGTTCAGCATGTTGACAGTATTTTTTGAAGTTCGCTTCGCCTTGCTGGCCGCAGTACTTACCGGCTTTGGAAGAATTATCTCCGAGATTGGTATTTCGATGATGATTGGCGGAAATATCATGGGTTACACACGCAACATTACTACTGCCATTGCCATGGAAACCAGTAAAGGTGAGTTTGCCCAGGGAATTGCGCTCGGACTTGTTTTATTGTTACTTTCTTTTCTGCTGACCGCTTTATTGAGCTATCTTCAAGGGCATAAGGAGTTTGCAGCATGAACGAACCTCTGCTTGTTTTTCGGGAGATAGAAAAATCGTTTTCTGGAAGTCAAATTCTATGTGGGGTTGATTTGTCTCTGTATCCGGGAAAATGTATTTTATTGTCTGGCAAAAATGGTGTTGGGAAAACTACCTTACTGAAAATCATTGCCGGCCTTGAAATTCCAGATTTGGCGAAAATTGAAATTTCTGGAAAAACTAACTGTTGGAAAAAAGTTGTAAGAAGTGTTCGTAAAGAAATTATTTATCTGCATCAGCATCCAATCATGTTTAGCAGTACTGTAGAATCAAATGTTGCTTATGGGTTACGCTTCACTTCTTTAAACAGAAAGCAACGTCGGGAATCTGTGGAAGAAGCGCTGGAGTGGGCCGGATTGACGGATGTAGCAAAAAAACAGGCAAAGACTTTGTCCGGAGGAGTTCAGCAACGAGTTGCTTTCACCCGTGCCTGGATTTTGAAGCCGAAAGTTTTGTTACTGGATGAACCGATGGCCAATATGGACCACGAGTCGCGTGAACAGACGTATCAATTATTGGTCAGAATGAAATCAGCAGGCATGTCATTAGTGATTACAAGTCATTTTATGCAATATTTTGAAGGAATTGTCGATCAGCATTTTCAACTCAAGAACGGTGCTCTGGAACTCAAGAGTAAATCTTAAAGTAAAAGATTAATAAACTGTGAATCTACTAATAATTTGAATCTGGAGATTTCAAAAAATGCTACTAAAATCGCCTCCACTACTAGGGTTTTGTGCTTATAGCGGAACGGGAAAAACTACACTACTGACTAAATTGATTCCAGTCCTGAAAGGACATGGACTAAAGATTGGCTTGGTCAAACATGCACACCACGGGTTTGATACTGATCTACCGGGAAAAGATAGCTACAAGTTACGTAAAGCAGGAGCATGTGAAATGCTGGTAGCCTCAGCAAAGCGCTGGGCACTGGTCCATGAGTCTCCGGAAAGAACCAGGGATCCTGTTCTTGAAGAACTTCTACCACACTTGTCATTGGAGGAACTGGACTTGGTTTTGGTAGAAGGATTCAAACATGAGTCACTTCCAAAGATTGAACTACACAGGCCCAGTCTCGGTAAACCGTATTTATTTCCGAACGTTCCGGGCATAATTGCCTTAGCCACAGATATAGCTCCAAGAGAAGATATTGAGATTCCTGTTCTGGATTTAAATAATATTGATGAAATTGCAGAGTTCATAATGGGAAAGTATACTGGCTGACAAACCTCCTAAACATAGTTTTCTAGAATATTCAGATTCTGTAAATTATTAATACAGTATTAAATAATTAATCAAAAAATATGTACAAAATAATATAATTATATGTCGAATAATAATACAATTAGATTAACAGACAATATATTATTTTGAATAATTGATGACCAATATTTTTGCTAATAGTCTTAGCAACGGATTTTATGAATCAATCTCACTCAGTAATTCATTAATATAAGCAAGTAATTTTTCAAAATCCTTTAAGTTTCCATCTGTCTCCAAAGCATGATATTCCTCGCAATTGTTTTTTATACTGTCCCACTCTTCCCCATAAAAAGCAGCTAACAACAGAGCTTGAGTTAGTTGGGTAAATATTTTTTGACCTATCAGGTCCTGGTTTTCAAGGCAGGCTTTTTCTTCTTCCCTTAGTTCTCTGAAAACCTTTGTAATTTGTTCCAGATTGTTATATGCAGTCGTTCTGCGGTCTTCACCAGACTGCAAATTTGAATCATCCCCGAAAGTACCCCAGAATTTGTCAGATATTCTTTTGTTTATTTTCTCAATTATTAATATTTCAAGGAGGTGCCATTTCTGAATACTGGAAAGTGAAACTTCCAGTAAACATCGTTCTAGGGGTGATAGCTGGTTGTGTTTGTTCACTTTCATCTTTCCGTTTCCTGACAACAGCCATTCAGAGCGGAAACCATGATTTAACTCGATAGAGTTGGCCAGTGGAATAGTCAGGCCTGCAGTTCCAGTCAATACTTTGTGAAAAGAAGTTGGTTTCAGACCAATACTTTTGGAAAACGCACGGCTTGATTTTCCGGAAGATTCTAAGACTGTTTTAAGCCGTTCGAGAACCTCCTCTTTATGTTGTTCATCTCCATTCATGCTAAATTATCCGAGTTTCAAATTAATTATTCAGCTGGAAAAAATGAAATATTTCTTAGCTATTGAGGTTGACCGCTAAGTTTCCATGGTTATTTATGTCTTACTGAAAAAGTTTTTTATTTTATTATCCTGGACTTGATCCGGTGTCTAGATTAGTACAGTTTGAGTACAAGACTTGATACATTTCCCAGTGATTCGGAGTCTAGGCTTCGCTTGGGATGACAAAGGAGAAGAATCGAAAGAAGAACAACTATTGTTCTTGTGAGGTTACCTGGTCGTAAAATGGGCTCAAACAACAGAAGTGCAGGGTTTTCGTGCTTTTTCAGGAAACACCCTGCAGTTGTCATCACTAGTCGAAAAATTACTTAATGATATTATTGGATTAAATTATTCATCAGCAAGTCCTATTTTAACAAAATGTGTTATTATACTACACTAAATTTAATTTAGCATAGTTTAATTGCTGAATTTAACAATATCAAGCCGAATAATGAAACACAAAATTTTGATATAGGTAAAATAAATTTTCTATCAACAGAAGTCACTTTGCAGTCTATCGTAAGTATTATAGCGGATCATGAAATTATTTTCACTTAAGTGCTTAAATCCTCCCTGCTTCTGCGTTCACGGAGGGAGGATTTGTCATTGCTTTTGTTGAGATTACAAGTGGTGGATTTAGTTCTCACTGGAGGTTTTTCATCTAAAACCAGTGTTTCTGCGCCATTATATACTAAAAAGTGCTTTCCGCCTGCTCTGGCAATTGTTGTTACGCCAAGATTTTTTGCCAGTTCCATTCCCATCTGAGTAATTCCGGCACGTGAAAACAATACAGGAATTCCCATTTGAGCGACTTTGATCACCATTTCTGAGGTCAGGCGTCCTGTTGTATAAAATAATTTATCAGTTCCGTCTATGCCTTCCAGGAGCATGTGTCCGGCAATAGCGTCTGTAGCGTTGTGGCGTCCGACGTCCTCGATAAATACTTCAATCTTTTCACCTTTGCACAGGGCACAGCCGTGAACCGCTCCTGATTTTTTATATACTTCGTTGTATTCACGGATATTATGAAGCAGACTGTAAAATGATGATTGATATAAAGTTGGTGTCGGCAATTGAATCTCGTCTAAGTTGTCCATCAGATCGCCAAATACGGTGCCTTGTCCGCATCCGGAAGTCACCGTGCGTTTTTCAAGTCTTTCTTCCCACTCTCCAATTCCGTCCCTGGTAACTACTACTGCGCAGTCAATGTCCCAATCAACTTGTACTGCTTTTAGTTCTTCAGAATTTTTTATGAAACCCTGATTGTGCAGGTAGCCGATTACCAGCAATTCTGGATATTTTCCAAGAGTCATCAGCGTTACTATTTCCTGCTTGTCAACATAAATTGTCAGCGGACGTTCTCCCGTTATGTGGGTTTCCCGCGTGTTTCCAAATTCATCCATCACTGTAACCGGATATGAGGCTTCTATTCCAGCACTCGTCATCTCAGGCCGGTAATTGTTTTTTTGTAGATTCATAGATTCTCCCAATTATTAAGTTTTCTCTTGAGGGATTTAGAGCTTAATTAGGACTTGTTAAAAAATAATTTTAAACAATAATATCATTAAGCAATTATTCTGTTCAAGATTTTAACTACAAGGGTATTCCCTGAAAAAGTACAAAAGTCAAGCACATCTGTTGTTTTAGTTCCTTTTCCATGGAGATTAAATTAATAGTAGAATGGTTTTGACTCTTTATATTGTTCTACATTGTCATTCCGGGTGAAGCACAGCATTGATCCTGGATCGGAGGGGAACTGTTCCAATTCTTATACGTAACCTAAATTCAATTCCAGCAATCTTGCTATAATATCCTCGGCAGGAAGGTCTGCGTGAAATCCTTGGGCTGCCGTATACGTTTTATCTGTAAAAAAGATTGTATTATTTTTACAAGAAGATGTATTAAAATTACAGTTTGTCCAAATGATAGGAATGATAAGAAAAAATATATCCGCCAGCACTTTCAAAGTACTAAGGATAATTGAACGGAGTTCTTAGAAAAAATAAGGGAGGGTAAGATGGAAAAGAGAATTGTTGTCCCCATAGACTATAGTGATGCCAGCAAAGACGTCGCACTATTTGCCGACAAATGGGCAGTCCGCACTATAGGGAAATTGTATTTTCTCCATGTGAGTCGACTGCCGCAAGTTTCATACTATCCCGGACATTTTGAATACCTGGATCAGCGTGATGAGAATGAGGATCTGTACACACTTGAGAATTTTCTGGGGCAGTTTGGATTGAAATCTAACTTCGAATTCTCTCACGAAAACGGCAGTCCTTATCTCAAAATTGTGGATTTAGTGGAAAGATTAGAGGCTGACCTTGTAATTTTGTCAGCTCACTCACATACAATGCTTGGCAGGCTGTTCCTGGGGAGCAACACCGATTATGTCATGCATCATGTTCATTGTCCCATTTACATCTTTAAAAAGACTTCTTTGCAGACCAACAAAATTATATTGGTTCCTCTTGATTTCAGTGAAGCCAATCGTCCTGTCGTAGAAAAAGCTAATCTGTGGGCAGAGCGCAGTGGGTATGAACTGCATTTTATGCATGTGTTGATCCCTGTGGATTATTCATATTATGGTGCAGAAACCAGTTTGGGATTAGGCAAGGCAGAACTGGAGATGACGGAAGAACAGGGAATGGAAGCAATGGATAATTTTCTGGCACCAATGAAAATAACAGTTCCGGAAAAACGTCTGGTGCTTTTTGGAAATTCTTCTTATTCCCGTATTCTGGAATATCAAAAAGAAGTTCAAGCGGGTTTACTGATGCTGGCTGGACATGACCATACTGTTGCCGGGAGACTGTTTCTGGGCAGCAATACCGATTATCTGCTGCATCATATTGACGTTCCAATGTACGTTTACAAATGCTGAAACCTGGCAGTAGTTTTCTTGTAGAATGCAGGAATTTAGTTTTCTGTTAGATCAGTTTATCTGAGAGCAATGGGGCTAGGGCAATCACGAACTAAACTTTTTTTACTTCAATTGTCACTGGTGGTTCAGTGAGTTTGTTGACTCCATGTCTCAGCGTCCCTTCCAGACTGCTTGACGTTTGTTGATGAAAGAATCTACACCCTCAGTCACATCATCCGCCATCATGTTACAGGCCATGATTTCACTGGCAAAGGCGTATGCATCTTCCATTTTACTTTCCAGTTGTTTGTAGAACATTTTTTTGCCTGTGGAAACAGCAACGGAGGATTTGGCAAGAATTGAGTCTGCAAGTTGTTTAACTTCCTCATCCAGTTTTTCCAACGGTGCCACACGGTTGAGCAGGCCCCAACTGAGTGCCGTGTTTGCGTCAATGAAATCGCCAGTAAGCAACAATTCCATTGCCTTTTTGCGGGGTATATTTCGGCTCACCGGAACTGCCGGAGTAGAGCAAAACAAACCAACATTGATTCCGGACGTAGCAAAACGAGTGTCCTCTGCCGCCACCGCTAAATCGCAGGCCGCCACCAATTGACAGCCTGCCGCAGTAGCAATTCCATGGACCCTGGCAATGACAGGCTGAGGCATTTGATTCAGTGTCATCATCATCCTGCTGCACTGCTTAAAGAGCGTTTTGTAGTACGTTTCTTTCCGTGTGGCAATCATTTCTTTCAAATCATGTCCCGCACAGAACACTTTGCCTGCACCTTGTAAAATCACCAGTCTGACTGCATTGTTTTCTGTGATTCTCTCCAGCTTTTCCTGCAGCGAAGTCAGCATTGCTTCAGACAAAGCATTGAATTGTCTGGGGCGATTCAAAGTTAAAGTGGCCACACCATTGCCCAGTTCTTGAAGTACCAGATCTTCTGCTGCAGCTGAAGATGGGTTAATTTGCTTTGCGGTTGTATTCATTTTATTCCTTGCTGTTTTTTGTAGTTTTCGTGAAGCATTAACAGATATTGTTCAATTACCGGTACTATACACTGTGCCGTTAATGTGGGGAAAATGTCAAATGCATGTTCAATTAAAGGCAGAGTCAACAATGCTGAATGACGTCTATTTTTTGACTGAAGGGCATGCCAAAATGCTTGTGTTTCCTGTACAGGAATCAGAGCGTCAGTTTCTCCTTGAAGCAGTAAAAACGGAGGAGTTTTTTTGGAGACCCAGTTTGCCGGAGTAATTTGCTGATAGCATTCTGGTTCTGTTTCGGGAGTTCCCCCGCAAACCATTTTCAAAACTCCTGCTTTGGCAGGGTAAGGTGTTTTTTTACTAAATGGTGTACTGAAATCGAAGACACCGTAGACTGGAATACAGCCTTGAATTCTTGTATCATCCTGTTCAAATCCAGGCTGGAATTCTGGCTGGTTAGGCGTAAGTGCCATCAATGCTGCTAAATGGCCTCCGGCTGAACCTCCTGTTGAGACAATAAAATCAGAGTCTACGCCAAATTCTTTTGCATGGTTACGAATCCACTTCAAAGCATGCTTTATGTCAATCAAATGCTGAGGGAATTTTACGTCCGGACTGAAGCGGTAGCCGACTGAAAAACAAACCCAGCCTTGTGCAGCCATATGTGTCATTAATAATGCGGCTTGCCGTTTGCTGCCGCTAATCCAGGCTCCGCCATGAATTTGCAATAATACGGGACGCTTCTTTTTTGAACTTCGAGGACGATAAATATCCAGCCTGAGCCGCAAATCGTCTTCTTCAAAAAACACATGGTTCCTTATTATTTCTATCCGTGGATCTTCTAGGATACTGTTCGGATTTAACCAACTGTGCCAGTTAACTTCCAGAAAATTGTCTGGAGGAGAGAAAAATGTTGAACTGTTTTGCCAAATACTGCCCAACTGTTCTTCTAATTGTTGATCAATGCGCGCAGGTAAATTTAAAATTATCCAGAGGCGGATAATCAAGATAATCCAGCAGCAAAGATGAATCACAAGACCAGCCCAACCGAGCGTCTGGCTGAAAATGTCCGAAAATGAGAAAAGAAGGGCTATTCCTGAATTAAGCAGTATCCACTGCGGAAGCAAATCACCAACTAACCATCCCAGTGCAAATGAAATAAGTAATGTGAAAAAAGAAGAACTTCTGCGTTTAGCAAGAGGATGGAAAACATTGAGTGTCAGAAATACAGAACTTAATGTCCAGAATATGAAGAGAATTGTGACCATGCGGCTTTATAAAAGCAATGCAGAGTCCTCTTTAAGAATTACTAAGAGAAAAGTAAGGAAAGTTAGAAACTGTGTTTAACACTTACATTGTAGTCAAACACAGACAATAAATTAACGTTTAGAAAATTGATATTTTTTACGTGCACCCGGCTGTCCGTATTTCTTACGTTCAACTTTGCGGGAGTCACGGGTCAGCATTCCGGCCTTTTTCAGAACATCACGTGAGTCTTCGAGAGCAAGTAATAATGCACGTGAAATTCCATGTCGAATAGCACCCGCTTGACCTGAAAGTCCGCCGCCGTGAACGTTGATAAATATATCAAATTTTTCAAGTGACTCGGTTAGTTCCAAGGGCTGACGGAGAACCATTTTAAGAGTTTCTCGACCAAAATAATCTTCAACAGGTCGTTTGTTTACTACAATTTCACCTTTTCCCGGCCTGAGGTAAACGCGGGCTACGGAGTCTTTTCGACGTCCAGTTCCGTAGTATTGTACAGTTGCTTTTTTTACCATAGGTCAGATATTAAGGGGCTGAGGTTGTTGAGATTCGTGTGGGTGCTCCGAACCGGTATAAACTTTTAAACGCTGAAGAGTACGTCGGTTGAGTGCATTTTTTGGCATCATACCTTTGACAGCACCTTCCACAATGCGCTCTGGATGTTTTTCCTGCAGTTCATAATATCTGGCGCTCTTAATTCCTCCAGGATATCCAGTATGGTGATAATACATTTTATCCTCATTTTTTTTACCGCTTACGTGGATTTTTTCAGCATTTACCACAATTACAAAATCTCCTGTGTCTACATGTGGAGAAAACAAAGTTTTATGCTTTCCTCGCAGCACATGGGCAATCTGTGTTGCCAACCGGCCCAGTGTACGGCCTTCTGCATCCACAATCCACCAGGCTCGCTGGTGTGTGCCATTATAGAAATCCTCTTTTCTGGCAAATTTAGTATTCATTAATTATCTCAATCTTTTTTTATGAAATTAGACCAATTCTTTTTTCAGGCAGTTTTAATTAAATATCTACCGTAAACTATTTATATACTGCAGTAATATAAGTTTATTTGCAAGACCTTAATATATTATTTGGATATTTCTAAGAAAAAAATGAAAGATTCCCTTTAGTGTTAATTATTTTATTTACTCGATAGTTAGATTTATGTACTGCACCATTGAT
>ENA-UPTF01000434-UPTF01000434.1-marine-metagenome-genome-assembly--contig:-NODE-434-length-29848-cov-3.741023_pt1 | contig 29848 bp, 23 predicted proteins | sample MGYA00238166_ERZ767019 | MGnify/ENA primary metagenome ERZ767019 (study PRJEB28930, sample SAMN06266391) | marine metagenome | isolation source: Sea water from 250 m depth | place: Atlantic Ocean | study... | reverse complement strand
TGATTAAGTCGGTTGAAGGAAGAGTACTGTTCGATGAATTGATAAAACATGTCGATAACAAAACGCGAATACTCTCCATCAGTTCAGTGGAATGCAACAGCGGATTTCGAAGCGACCTTAATCGACTAGGCACCTTTTGCAAAGAAAAAGGAATTTTATTTTTTGTCGATGCGATTCAGAGTCTTGGTGTCCTGCCCTTAGATGTAAAAAAAGACCACATAGATTTTCTTTCAGCGGATGGACATAAATGGATGTTAAGTGTTGAAGGCCTGGGTGGTTTTTACATCTCCAAGAATGTGGTGGATAGAATTCGCCCCACGACAATGGGATGGGGAAATGTCGTCAATGCAGAGAATTTTATGGACTATGACTTCACTTTACAAAAAGATGCAAAAAAGTTTGAAGAGGGAACTCCCAACACGATAAGTATTCACGCTTTTGGTGCGGCGTTGGGGTTGCTCCTTGAGGCTGGCATCGACAATATCGAAAAGCGTGTGATTACCCTGGGCGATTACATAATCGCTGAATTGAATCGCAGGAATATTAAAATTTATAGTTCCACCCTTTTGAATGAGCGCTCTGGAAACATATCGTTTATTCTGGATAAAGATGTTAGCAAGCTTTACTCGTTTATGTTGGAGAACAAAGTCAAGCTAACTGTACGCGATGGACTCGTACGCTTTTCCCCGCACTTTTATAATAATGAGGATGAGGTTCTACAGGTTTTTGACTTATTAGATAGTTATTTGAAAAAATAAAATCTAGGAGTCAAATTTAAACTCCAGAAAAGCGAGTCACAAAGTTTTTCAGCTTTTCTTTAATTTGAATGCGATGTGCCAGTTTGATCGCATCTTCTTTGCTTGCAAATCGGTCTACCTGAACGCGGTAAATATTTTTTCCGTTCCGGGTAATAAAGACATCATAGCCTTTACTTTTTAACGATCGCTCCAGTTTTCTAGCATGGGCTTTAGTTTTATAAGCTCCTACTTGAATCGTATACAGCTGTGTTTTAGGAGAAGCCAACTGTTTTGGGGAGGTTCCGACGTGCGAACGAGCTATCGGTGGGGTTTCTTTGCTTTCGATTACTGCAATAGGTTCAACAGTTTTAGCCTGCGACAAATTAATAGGAACAGGAATCTTAGCTTCTTTTTTGGGAGACAAAGGAGGCATTTCAGATTCCACTCGCTTTCTTTTTTGGACTAGAGAACGGGCTTGTATTATATTTTTTTTAACCGAATTGCTTTCTGTCTTAGTAGTTATCTCCACAAGAGATTCTTTATTTGATTCTATATTTTCGGAACCATCGGATAGTCCTGCTTCTTTGTCTAGAATCATAGCTTCCTGCCATTCAGCTTTGAGTTGTTGTAATTCTTCAATTTTTTTCAATTCATTAGTGGCATGTTTTGCGATTACAGGCTTCTCAAATTGGTTTTCCCTGTCGGCTTCATTGGGATGTTTTACCAAGACAGTCAATTTATCTACCATATTTGATGTCATACGACTAAGATTAAACTTATTCGTTACGAACTGGATGGGAGCAAGGAGAGCCGTTGTGATACCCGTTGGAATTTTTCCGATTCCCGAGAAGTCCTGTTCAGTTTGTTCAGCCCGCCAAAGAATTTCTCCGCTCCTTGTATCTACCATTTGCACGGAGACACTCAGCTCAATCGACGAATGCAAAATAAAATAGGATCGCTCAACTTTATTTATACGACTAAAAACTATAGCATCTACTCCCAAAATTTCACCAAACTGCATGGGATTGATATCAAGTAAGGTTGAAGGGTCTGTCAGTTTGTTTTGTTTCAGTAGACCATCAATTACATAACGTTCCAATAAATGGAATTCTGACTGTTTTAGATTGGCATACAATCCTTGGCGAAACATTTGAGCCATTTCCTTTTGCCCCGGATCGCTTGTCTCGACAGGAAGGATTGCCACGGTCTGGTTCTTGGAAAGGGCCGTCAGGTGGCCTGCAACCCTTGTTTGTAAATCGGTAGCACATGCGGACAACGATAAAGCCATACAACCAGCCACTAACCTTTGCAAAAATTTTATGTATTGATTATTTTTCATAAATTAGTTCAGCGATGACTTTTCTATAATAGCCATTCCGTGCTTATAAAATCTTTTACCCGCCAAACCCTGCGCATTTTTTAAGGTCCCAACTATAAGCGCACTCGATATCTCATCCGATTCCTGCACGATATAGCTTCCTGAATACATTCCAGGGGTAATTTCCTTTAACGGGATATTGGATTTCCAACTTCCAATTCCAAAAGAACCTTTTAAACCTGCGTCACCTATGAGGTTTACATAGATTCGATCATTGGGCTTAAGTTTCTGATTTGGCTTCAAGTTGGTTTCTATACTCTTGATTTCTGGTAACCGTATCTCTTTTTGCCAAACCGCGGCAGGGTCAGGAATTTTCATCATAATACCGATGGAAAACATTTCGGCAGTTTTATATAGCGCCTGATGGACTTTCGCGTTGTCCATCTGGTCCTGTATAATTTCAACAAAATTTGGTGAAAGTATTCCAGAATAAATGCGCTCCTTATGCTCGGTTTCCCAAAGTGTTTCACCCGTCCTTAAATCGATCATCTCAATTTTTGCCTTAATAGAAGTCTCTGCGTGGATTCCACCTGTAAAATTGTTCGTCTCTAACACCTGACCTTTGATCACTGCGTCCACAGCCAGAATATCTCTCAATTTTTCAGGGCTGAATCCCAGCACTTCTTTATACTTTTTCATTCCAGCCGCCTGTAGCTTATTATCAATAGTTTCCAGGGGTATATCTACATAACCTAAGTAACTGAAATAGTTAAAGAAACATTCGCGAAATAATCTATGAACAGGAACTCCCTCTGGTGTGGGTCCAGCAAGGGTAAAAGGTAATATGGCTACTGTATTAGGGTGTATGTTGGGGTGATCCAGGTTTTTACGAACCTTCAGATCAACGGTTCCACACCCCCCAAAAACCATTCCAAATAAAACAATAAAAATGGTTAGTTTTTGTAGTGATGAATTTTGTTTTCCGGCGAGCCAAGACTTCATATAAGTTATTGAAAAAATTTACATTTCTTGGATTTTGTGCATATTTCAACTATATGAAATCATTCAAAATTTGTCAATATTTTAAATAATTTATTTAAATTACTTACATGGGAGACAAAAACAAATTTAACCGCAAATGAGTACCAAGACAACCATTAGGAAGGGTAATAAATAAAACAAATATTTAGGTATAGTTTTCTCTTTAAAATAAATGAGTCAAGGACTTCTGTTAATTTTTTAGACCTTCTGAACAACAAAACTATCCTCTATTCACACCGCTTGATTGCCAAGGGTATATTTGATAAAGTTGCCAATATTTGAGATTAAATCTAATTTTGAGGTTTATGATGACAAGAAAAATTTTACAAGTAGGTACTATTCTTTTCTTTTTTCTTTTAAGCCTTGTGGGAGATGTATTTGCAAATTCCCCAATAACCTCAGAATTAAAACAAACCATCGATAAGGTTATTAAGATAGTCTCAGATCCAGACCTAAAGAAGACCCCAAAATTACGGAGAGAAAAACTTCGTCAAACTATAGGTTTTCGCTTCAATTACAATCAGATGGTAAAACGCTCTCTGGCACGAAACTATAAGAATCGCACAAATAAGGAGCGCGAAGAATTCACAGGATTATTCAAAAGCCTTCTTGAAAATTCTTATGCCAGTAAAATTGAAAACTACCAGGACGAAACGATAAATTATGTAGATGAAAAAGTTAAAGGTAAATATGCTTTGGTTAAAACCGAAATCGTCCGTAAAAATGGAACTATAGATGTCGATTACAAGCTGATCAACGAAAATGGAAGATGGACTGTTTATGATTTTGTAATTGAAGAAGTAAGTTTGATACGGAATTATCGTTCGCAATTTAGCAAAATCATTAAAACCGAATCATACGGTGCTTTGGTTACTAAATTGACCAAGAAAATTCAAGACCTTGAATCCAGTCAGGATAAAGATTCTCAAAACCTTTAAAAGGTTTAGGCCACACCCCCCTTTGATAAAAAGCTCCGCACCCACTCGCATTGACCTCGCCGGAGGCACACTTGATATCTGGCCACTTAATCTATTTTTTGATAATGCCCCAACGCTCAATGCTGCTATAGACCTGTATGCTACTGTTGAACTAATACCTAGAAAAGATAAACGAATTGTCCTTCGTTCTCATGATTTGAAATTAAGGGATTCCTTTTCTTCATTCAATGTCTTACCAGAAAAGCACCCTTTGGAGCTATTGACCCGAACCGTAAAATTTTATGCTCCAAAATCAGGTCTGGAAATTTCTACAAACTGTCAGGCACCGCAAGGTTCTGGGATAGGAGGTTCCTCGGCTTTGAGTATTGCGTTACATGGAGCACTGAACAAATTTGTCGGCACAAGATACAACAAACAAGAAATGATTGAAATTGCCAGAAATATAGAAACTCAGGTAATAGGCGTTCCTGCAGGGTGTCAAGACTATTTTCCTGCCATGTATGGAGGCGTCAGGTCAGTTAACCCGGGCTTCATTAGGATTGAAACTGAAACTCTACCCGTAAAACCAAAAGAACTCAGCCAGCACGTAGTCCTATGCTATACGGGAAAACCAAGAAACTCCGGTATCAATAACTGGGAGGTCACAAAAAACGCCTTAGATGGAAATAAGAAAGTGATTCAACATTTAAGCACCATTCGCGATTGCGCAGTGGAAATGCATCGACTTTTAAAAAAGGGCCGTATTTCTGGCGTCGCTTCGATTTTCAAGAAAGAATGGAACGCTCGCAAACAACTTGCGCCCAATATATCCACACCACAAATGGAAAAACTTATTGAATCTGCGCTGAAAAAAGGAGCGCTTGCAGCAAAGGTATGTGGTGCAGGAGGAGGCGGATGCGTTGCCTTCATCGTCCCTCCCAAGAAAAAACAATCCATCATAGATGAATTAGACTGTCAAGGTGGCAAGGTGTTGCCCTTCAAGTTTGTCTCTCGTGGCCACCGGAACACAAGTTCCAGTAAATAATTTTGGCTAATTCTCCCCAGAAGCGAGGGGCCGAAAAAGAACAATTAGAAGAGGAAGCAGAGCGAGAGCTCCTAACAAGGCAATAACCATTGCGGCCCCTGTCAATAATCCAAAATAAATAGTTGGCATGAACTCGGAAAGAGCAAGAATGGAAAAACCTAGAGTGATAGTCACCGAGGTATAGTACATTGCTTTGCCGATGCTCCCATGGCAACGATCCATTGTCTCCAAATAATTTTGGTCCACCTTAAATTCTTTTTGAAATCGGTGAATATAATGGATAGTATTGTCCACCGCAATACCTACTGTGATAGCTGCGATTGTGATTGTCATCATATCGAGGGGAATACCCAGCCAACCCATAAGGCTCAACACAGTTCCTGCCGCCAAAAGATTAGGAATGATCCCTATCAATGCAAGAGAAAAACTTCTAAACAAAATCATAAACATAACCATGATGGCAAAAACCACCACACCAATGGTAAGGATTTGTGATCGGTAAAGACTCTGTAGCATATTATTATAAAGTACAACCATACCAGTGAACTGGATAGTTTCTGGAGCAAATTTAAGTTCTTCTACCAGATGTTTCCGAATTTTTTCGATGAGATCCGAACGGCGCAAATTAGGATTTGACTCGATTAACCGCATATTGATATGAATCTGATTAGCATCTTCTGACAAATAGGGATTTACTAGGGAGTCTTTTACATTTTCTGGCATTAATTTTCGAATAAGAGCTAAATCATAGTCATCAGGTTTTCTGCCTTTATCAAGTTGAGTGAAAACTTTAACCAATGTTGAAATGGATTGCACCTTTCCAACTTCTGGCAAACTCTCGAGGTAATCGTGAATTTTTTCAACACGATCTAACATATTAGAATTGAACCAAAAATTCATTTCAGCTGAATCTCCTTCATCCGCAAAGGGATCATCAAAGTCTTCTTCTTCTTTGTTCTGTTCAACTTCTTTAAGGTAGTCAAAGTATTTTTGATCAGGATTCATCACAATATTCAAAGGAGTAGTGCCGCCCAGTTGTCGATCTATGACTTGCATGCCTTTGTAAATTTCGGTATTGCTCTTAAAGTGATCGATAAAACGGTTCTCTACTTCAAGCTTGCTAATACCAATCATGCTAACTACGGCCAGCAAAAAGGACCCGCAAAGAATAATTTTTTGATGGCGCTTGATAAATGCTGCAACAGCCAAGGTAAAAATCCGGGTTTTGTCTTTTCCTGAACGGGATATCTCGGGACTTAAGAGCACAAGAGCAGCTGGAAAAAATGTAAAATTTAGGACAAAGGCCAGAGAAATTCCGATAGTCATGGTCCAACCGAAATCAATTACGGGACGAATACCACTGACTAAAAGGGAGCAAAAAGCAACAATCGTGGTAATGGAGGTATAAAAACAAGGCAGAACCATAAAACCTACCGTTTGCCTTACAAGTTGTTTCTGATCTTGTCCAGGTTTGCTCTGGTTTAAATCCTGATATCTCACGATCAGATGTATGATCAGAGAAATGGTAATGATGAGGAGAATGGAAATAAAATTGGAGGAAATAACTGTCACCCGCCAGTCCATTAAACCAAGAAACCCTACAACAACTGCTGTTGTAATTAGACAACAACCCACCGGCAATACCACCCAGCGTAGTTTTTTAAAAAAAAGACTAAGCATTAGAATGATGAAAATAATTACACCCAGACCAAAAGTTTTCAGATCGTGCTCAATGAATCCAATCATATCTGTGGTGATCATGGGCACACCACCCAAAAACATTTCTGCGTTATCTCGGTGCCGATCCATAATATAGCGAACGGCTTGAATGACCTTGTCTTCCTTATCTAGAACACTGGCATGGTAATTCCGGAACTCTTCTTGCGCTTTGTTGAAGAGTACTTCATCGTTCGAAGTAAAATCTTTAGTTTTAATTTTTGCCCTGAGTTCGTTTCTCTTATTAAGAAGATCGAAATATTTTTGATCACGTTTAAAATTTACGCGGATGATCGTGGTTTTCCCATCTGAACTCATCAATAGATTCTTATAAATCGGACTTTCACGAAACTCTTTCCGGGCTAATTCTCGGTCCACTCCGAGAGTTTCAAGAGTACGTATGTCAGTAGCTAACTTGCCGATTTCTACTCTGGGACTGTTCAGCAAAGGAACATTTAATATATTGTCTATGGAATGAATTCGGTCAAGTTTTAGCAGTTCACTGCTTAGAGCCTTTATGTCTGCGAGCACTTCATCGGACATCAGGTCTTTAAATGGTGAATAGGTGATTACTAAAAAATCATCCGATCCATAAACTTTGCTGATTTTTCGGTAATATTCCAGAGCGTTGTCATTTTCCAAAACTAGAGATTCTGCGGATGCATCCAACTTGAATTTTGGGATATGGTAGGAAAATCCAGCCACCACTAAAACAACAAAAATCAGGGCCCACAAAGGTTTTTCAACGACCCATTTGAAGTATCCATCTACCAATAATTTTTTCAAGGATTTCCCTGTTCAAGTTTGAATGAAGAATTGTTAATTATTTCTGACCATAACGACTACGGGCTATTATTCAGTCCAGCGTCTGGCTGGTGGGCGGAGATATTCTATACTTAACTTGAGATTGTGCCAATAGATAAAATAAACGTTTCTTGCGCTTTAGCTTCATTAAAAGGCATACTACTGGAAAATCATTCCAAAAATTTATTTAAGATAATAGAACTGTGAATTCAACTTTAAAATCCACACTCAAATATTTCACTATTCTAGCTCTGGTTCTAGCCATGGGAATGTCTGTCTGGCTTTTACCTGAGCCCATTAAAAAAGAAAAAGAACAGCCCATCACCCCGCCTATCGACGCAAAAGATGAAGCAGGAAGATATATACAACAAGCGTCTGAAAATTTTTTCTACCATGAATTCGACAAGGCTATTGGCAACTACAAAAAAGCCATAACAGTTTATAAAAAACTTGGAAAATTTAAAAAGGCAGCACAGGTTTTTGAATCCATCGGTGATCTTTATAAATTCCGCAGAAATCTAAAAGAATCAGAAAAATATTACAAACTGGCAATGGAAAATCATAGAAAAAATCAGGACTCTTTAGGAGAAGCACGAGCCATGAATCTGGCGGGGGACTTATATATGGAAAGGAAAAATTTCCCACCCGCCGGGGATTGGTACAAAAAGGGTTTGGATTTGGTAAGAAATGATCCACCTCACCTCATAAAAGCTTTACTTTTGGAAAATATGGGACATTATTTCTGGAAAACAAACAACGTTCCTGAAGCGATATTACAGTTCACCCAGGCACGAGATACCTTTTCCGCACTTAAAAACCAGATGGGGTATGATCATATGAGTGCGGTACTCAATAAATTGCAGACCGGTCAATCTCATGGTCATAGCATTCCTGACGGGGGCCACACCTAATACAATTCACTTCCTCCTAAAAGATCAAACTAGCCGGAGTTTAGTGATTTATTAGGAATTATTTCTATTATTCAATATAATGGGAAACAAGACTAAAATGAAAGAGCAGAGAACACAGGCTATTATTGCAAAGTTGGCTCCAGATCGAGTGATATATAATCTTCTGCTAAGGCTTAAAACATGAATATCATCTTAAATAGTTATTGTAATCTAAAATGCAATTACTGCTTTGCCGATGAATACATGGAAGAAAACGTAAAAACTCCTGATAAGTCAATGGATTATGATTTTTTTCAGAACGAGCTTTTACCAAGAGTAAAAAATGCTTCTCTTATAAACTTTATGGGAGGAGAGCCCACCTTACATCCACGCTTCAATGATATGCTTTCCAAAACTTTGGACAATATGCAGCCCTTCTCATTTCTTGGGTTGTTTACCAATGGATTGATGTCGGACAAAGTTCTCGATCTGCTTTTAAATTTAGTTGGTCGTGGTGGTAGCATCGAACGACAGATACAGTTTTCTGTCCTGCTCAATTGGCAGACCATGGAAAACACATCAGAAAAAAACCATGCTCGTTGTCGTGAAGTTGCCGAAGCTATTTTAAGTAAGAATGGATACGGGCTGATGTTCAGCCTCAATCTGTATTCCATCCAGCAAGATCTGGCTACACAATGTTGGGAAATAGATGAAATTTATCGGAACTTGGGGTTACCGCCAGGTCAAAACTATAAAATTCGTGTCAGTCCAGCTTTTCCCATAGTGGGGGAAGAAGGACATATAAGCTTGCCCATAAAAGATTATCCTAAAATGGGTCGTATGATGATAGACCTGCTCAAAGATTTTCCTCAAATGTGTTTTCGCTTTGACTGTTCTTTCCCACCTTGCCTAATGGATGATATTAAAGAGGAAGAATATCACTTAGTGGAGCGGTTCATTTATCATGGAAGCCAATCTGTTCCAAATATTACCGAGTGGAAAGATAAAGATGTTTACTTCGGTTGTGCCGATGACAGCCCGATGGACATCGATCCAAAGGGCGATTGTTTCAACTGTTTTCCCTTTCACAACAAAAAATTAGGAAATATTCAAGACTTCAAACAAGTCAACGAATTAGCTATAAAAAAAATGCATACCGAATTTTTAGGTCACGCTTTTAAAGCCCAGCCAAACGAACCTTGTAAAAGCTGTCCGCATTATATGGTCACTTGTTCCAGTGGCTGCTTCGCCTATAATTTTAGCTAACAACAAAGCAATCCCTAAATAATTTTTACTTGTCTTTTAAAGTTTTTCTAGCCATTCCCGGGCAAGACCAATAGCAGTGATAATTTGTCCGGGTTGCATTTTCTTCTCTATAATATCGGCATTTTTTTTGCCTGTTGCATTGCCGTTGACCCCCGCAATATTAAACCATTTATGCGCCTCAACATAATCTTGTTCCACTCCCAAACCTTTTTCATACATAAGGCCAAGATTAGACTGAGCTCCCGAAATTCGTTGCTCCGCCGATAACAGATACCACCTCAACGCTTCCTTGTAATCTATCGAGGTCCCCTCACCGCGACTATACATCAAGCCAAGATTGTATTGCGCTTGACCATAGCCCTGCTCAGCAGCGAGCTTAAACCACCAGAGAGCTTCAAAAAAATCTTTTGCCACACCTTGCCCTTTACCATACATCACACCAAGGTTATGTTGTGCCTGAGCTAATCCTTGCTCGGCTGCAAGACGATACCATGTAACTGCTTCATTAAAGTTTTGTTCTACTCCCTGACCTTTCCCATACATTAAACCAAGGTTGGTTTGAGCTTCGGCAAACCCCTGTTCGGCTGCGCGAAGATACCATTTAATCGCTTCCGAGTCATTCTTAGGTATTTCCTTACCTAGACTGTACAACAGACCCAAGTTATACTGCGCTTCTGCCTTTCCCTCTTCGGCCAACTGTTTCCACTCATTAAAATTCATATTTTGATTATTTTTTGTTTCCTACTTGGCGTAGGACTATGTCGAGATTTGTTCTCGCTTGAGTTAGTTCCGGTTTAAGTTTTAACGCTACTCGGTAATTGTTAATAGCTTCCTCCCATTTTTTATTGTTATAAAAAGAGTTAGCAAGTGTAAAATATCCTTCCGCGTTTTGAGGTTCTATTTGGATGGCCTTTTTAAATTGAGATAGGGCCCTGGCAAAATCACCCCTATTATCCCAATAAATCCCAATATTAATATTAGCTTCAAAATAATTAGGTTTTTTTTCAATCGCTGTTATGTATTGGGCCAGGGCATCTTCTAAATTTCCCTGAGCTGTCAGAATATTCCCCAGACCGTTATAGGCTGCGGCATAATCGGGTTTAAGCTTGATGGCGCTCCTGAGATGACTTTCTGCTTTTTTGAAATCTCCAGTTTTTGCTAAAGCATTTCCAAGCCAAAAATGCGCCAAAACAAAGCTGGGGTTTAGTTTTACAGCTTCCTCAAATTTTTCAATAGCCCCTCTCAGATTTTTTTTGTTTAGATATTGAACCCCAAGTTCGAACATATCTTCCGCAATTTCTGTATTGATACGTTGATCCCAAAAACTTTTAAATATTTCCTTGTCAGCGCTTGCCACGTTTTTAACTTTTGTGAATACCGTATCGAAAGAAGTACGATTTTTAAGAAAATTATAAATACTCTCTCTGGATATAACATCTGGTGAGTTAAGGAAAAATTCCAGCGATGGGTTGTTATCAGTTATGAATGCCTGTCTTGAGCCCATATTTTTCAATTCATTTTCCAAAAACCAAATACTTCCTAAAAGAGTAAAGGGTTTTTCAAATTTAATTTTTCGCATTACTTCGTTTACCACCGGATGCTTTAAGCGTTTTTCAATTTTCCTGAAGTCAAGATTTATAGGATCATTTGAACCTATTAAAATTAACTCCTGTTTTGTGGGATACCAACTCATCACATACGGAAAGCTATCAAGAAAAGTTCGAAAGTGCTCGTATATATGAGTTTCTGTCTGGCTATGTAAAGGTATCCACTGACTGACAATTCCACCTGGGTTCAAAGCTTTTTTGGTTAATTCATAATATTCTTTTGTATAAAGATTAACAGCCCCTGCATTGGTTGGCGGAGGAGGTTCTGCGGTTATAACATCATAAGTTTTTGAAGTCGTTAAGAGGTGGTTCCTTCCATCCTGAATAATTTTATGAATTTTTAGATTAGTAACAGCATCATAATTCGTATCGCTAAAAAGTTCTGCGGCAATAAAAACACCAGGCGAAATGTCTACCGCATCGACGGAATCAATTCCGGGATAAACTCCCGCCGCACCAGAGGTCAGACCTGTTCCAAAACAAATTACCAGGACATCTTTAGGGTTTTCATTAAGCAAGAGAGGAATGTAGGACAATAGGGTCATATATTTTCGCGAATTGCTATGGTTAGCGGACATACTGACCCCATTCAATATTAAACTTTTACGCTGTATTCCAAAGTTGTCATCATCTTCATTGAAAACAGCAACAGTAGTCGTTAACCCTTCATTCAAATAAATCAATTTTTCAGGATTTGTTTTACCGGCCGAATTCCGCATAAAAAAACCTTTTAATAAATCTTCCGGCATAGCAAGTAGGATTAATACCAGCAAGCCGAATACGGAAAGAGCAACTCCTTTTCTAATTAATCCGGTAAAATATGTTGAGGTTACGAAAAGAATAACCCCTGTTAAAAAATTCAACATGGCTAGAAAAACCAGAGTTTGTTGAGACCCAAGGTTTGGTAATAGAAGGTAGCCTGCAATAAGAGATCCCAGAATGCCCCCCAGAGTATTAACTCCATAAATAATTCCCAAAGAGCTGCCAATATTTCCTGACCCTCGAGTCACAATGTGAGTCAGAACAGGAAAACTCATTCCAAACAGGATGGTGGGAACAGACATCAACGCGGAAGCGTTTTTCATATCAATCCAAAATTCGGCGATAGGGCTTTCCAATCTTAAAGGCCGGATAAAAGAGGAAAAGATCCAACTGGATTGATAAATACTAAAAATTAGGTAAAAACCAATTCCAAACTGGAACAGGGTCAAAAGCATACGCAAATCAAAATTTCTTTTAAAAAAAGGAACAATTAATAATCCCCCCACCGTGATTCCAAAAAGGAAATTGGCCAACATGAGGCTAAAAGAATAAACAGTACTACCTATGCTAAATACTAAAATTCTTGTCCAAACTACCTCATAGGCTAATGCTGTAAAACCGCACACAAAACTTGTGGTAACCCAGATAATATTTGCCTTATCAACTTGGACGGAAAGTGGTGTCGGTTTTGGAATTACCCACTCAATGGAAGTTCCTGGTTCGGACTTTTTGAAACTCAGGATACAAAAAATTCCTATCAAAATATTTATAGATGCGGCCAGCCAAGCTGTTTGTAAAACCCCCAAATATTCTATAAGAAAATACCCACTCAATAAGCAACCCGCCGCGGCTCCAAAAGTATTAATAGAATATAAATAACCTACCTGTTTGCCGGTATGAGTTTCTTCAGTTACAAAATACTTCGCCATTATGGGAAGGGTAGCTCCCATCAAAATAGTAGGGATTAATACTAAAGAAAACGCTAAAGCTGTTTTTAGCAAGCCTGTTTGAAAAAAGAAATCGGGCAACCAACTATAAAACCAAGCGTAAATAGGAGAAAACTTTGAAAACAAATAGGAAAGAAATAAAGCTGTCAAACCAATCAAAAGCTCAATTTTTCCATAGATCAATAGAGGCTTTCCAGCTTTATCAATTGTGGTTCCCCATAAATAGCTGCCCAGACCCAAACCAGCCATAAAAGCCGATAAAACCACAGATACAGAATAAATTGTATGACCAAAAACCAGAGTCAACATTCTGGTCCAGACAACCTGGTAAATTAAACCGGAAATACCCGAGAAAAAAAATAAAAAGTATATCCAGTTGGATCGTTTCAAATCTGGACGAACCAATCCTCTTTTTATTGATTTTTTTTTCATTAAATAAATTTTATGCTAAAAATTTTTAGAAACTGCGGCAAAAGGGGCAGGATCGATCTAGCAAGATCGATGGATTCAAATTCGCTTGCAGATTAATCTTTGTTCTAAATTTCTTCGGTTCGTGTTTCAGTTATATCTTTGATCTCTGCTTCCCCATTCCCACTCAAGCTATCCAACGCATCGCTTCCCCAATCTTCATCCAGAAAACGATCGGTCATGATGTGCAAGTCTTTTTTATTTTTCTGCATCTTTTTTAGAAGTAGTTTTGTTTCTTCATCTGGGAAGAGCCCGTTGAGGTCTTTATCCTCTTCTGGAAATACTTCATTGAGGTCTACTTCGGTTGGGAACGGTAATTCATTCTGCGGTTGGTAAACCGTCTCTTCTTCAGCTTCGATATCTTCAATACGCTTATTCCCTAGAGGATTATTCGTTGATTCTGGCGGCTGGGTTATTTTGGTCATGTTTGAAAGCTCCAAAAAGATTTCTAGTGGTATAGTAATTTAAAGTAACCTTATCTGCAATACCACTTGCAACTATGAAATAATACAACAATTTGACACACAAAAAAGTAGGGAAATTCGACACTAACTAATGACAAGGCCCTCCATACACTTTTATATAGAGCTATTATAATAAAGACTAAGAATTGTGATTATAAGTGGATTAGAATCGGGCTAGCCAGATACCTAAAAAGAGAGCAATGGTCATCAGCACTAAGGTCATGCGACTGAGGCCGATCATCTTTTTCAGTGTTTCAGGAACAAGTACTTTATTTTTTGGGTTGAGATCAAGATCAGAGATTTGCACTCTTAATGAGAACGCCAAATACATACTGATAAAAAATGCTCCTGCCACGAATATCATTTTTATCCCAAATAAATTGTAGTAACCCGGTTTGAGCCCTGTCTGTGATGTGTAATTCACAAGAAGGAAATAAATTCCGGTTCCCACCAAAACGAGCAGGCTTGCAAACACGGTTGGTGCCAGATGATCGAGTATTTTGTAGGAAGGAGAATTTTCGTCCCGCTCTTTCTGATTTTTTTCAGCAGCAGGAAGATAAATCAATAAACTGTATACTGCACTACCGATAGCAACTGCGGCTGCCATTAGATGTATAAAAATAATAAAATTATTTTGCATGGTTTTCGAAAGTTCTTTAACGGCCTTTTTCCAGATAACTCAACAATAACCGCACTCCAAACCCGGATGCACCCTTATTGGTGTACGGTCTGTCGAATCCCCATGCAGTGCCAGCGATATCGATATGTGTCCAGGGTTGCTCACCAGCAAACGCTTTGAGAAAAGCAGCTCCCATGATCGTTCCTGCACCAACCCCTGGAGATGCAATATTTTTAAGGTCGGCAATATCGCTTTTTGTAGCTTTTTCATATTCTGGCCAGAGTGGAAGTTCCCAGACACGCTCTCCCGTGGCCTCACCAGCGTTTTTTAATTTTTGAATCATTGCTGTGTTATTGCCTATGACAGCGGCTGCCTGATGACCCAGTGCATGTAACACGGCTCCCGTCAAGGTTGCCAGATCGATCACCTCTTTGGGTTTATATCGTTGTGCGTAGGTCAGTGCATCTGCAAGCACAAGTCGACCTTCGGCATCGGTGTTCAACACCTCAATGGTTTTGCCAGACATACTTTTTAATATATCACCGGGTTTAATGGCCGACCCACTCGGCATATTTTCTGCTGCAGCAACAATTCCAACAATATTTATCTTGAGCTTTAAGCTTGATACCAATTGCAGAGTTGCCAGAGTAGTCGCAGCACCAGACATATCCATCTTCATCTCGTCCATACCCCCACCGGGTTTGAGAGAAATGCCGCCGGTGTCAAAGGTCACGCCCTTGCCAACAATAACTGTTGGAGCTTTCTTTTTCCCCGCACCGTTGTATTCGAGCGCAATGAGTGCTGGTGGTTCGTCACTCCCCTGCGACACACCTAGCAAAGACCCCATACCAAGTTTTTCCATTTCCTTTTGACCCAGCACCTTGCAGGTGATTTTGTTTTTACGCGCCACTTTTTTTGCGTGATCAGCGAGGAAGGTAGGTGTCGCAGTGTTACCAGGATGTGAGATCAGGTCACGTGCTGTGTGTACAGCGTCAATTATTTTTTCTGCACGAGCAATGGATTTTTCTATTGATGCCTGGCGCGACTTCGATGCCGTCAGCAGTGTTAGTTTTTCTATTCGGCTTGGAGGGTCGTCTTTTTCATCTCTAGATTTATAGTTGTCGAAATGATAGAGAGCCAGCCCAACCCCTTCAGCCATTGCACATGCCAGTTCTCTATATAATCCTCCTTTCCCCTTAGCAATACCTTCAAAAGCACTAAGGTCAGCCGCAATAGATTTAAATTTGGATTGCTCTGCGAGTTTGGCCGCCGTTCCTGCAGCCTGACAAATTTTTTCGGCCGTCACATCTTTGGATTTGCCAATGCCCACTAATAACAAGTTGGACGCTTTTCCATTACTGTTGAGCAATAGGGCTTGCCCCGGATTTCCGTTAAACCTTTTATTTTCAAATGCATGACTAATGACACCCGCAAGCTCATCGCTTAATTTTTTAAGCGTACCAGAAGGTTTCTTTTCTTCTACGCAAGCAAGAATCAAGCATTCGGTTTTATGTTCCAGAGGGTGATCTAGTTTTTGGTTTATTTTTATCATGCTGGCCTTTAATTAAGGGATGTTGGATTTTAATAAACAAATTAGAGTTTATATTTATGAGTTGCTTCAATCAACCTGAATTTTGGGTTACAAGTTGCAAGGAGCTCGTTTGCAAGTAATGTTTGCCTGTTTCCTTAAAAAGGGACCTAAAATAAACCTATACAGAAAAAATATTTAACTGAATTTAAAATATCTATTCTCTTTAAATCCATTTGAAGGTAGTTTAAACAGCCTTCAAATGCTAATCGGGTAGAATATTGTAAATAGAGGCCTTACTCAAGAGTCCAAAACCTTTAAAAAGAAGGCTCTAGGGAAATATTGACAATAAGCAGGTCGGCTACTAAAATGACTAGAATTTTCAGTTGATATATGAGAAGTTATTGTGCTCACTAATTCCGCGTTTTTGAAACGGGACGGGTTTTAAATATTTTAAATTTTTGAATAGCAGGAGATCGTCCATGCAAGTTGTTGAAGACCAAAAAGATCAGGCTGTCGAAGCGAAACAGGGGCAAATAAAAATAACCGTTTGTTTAAGCCTGAGTGGTATCGCCGAGGGCGGTGAAGAGGTCTATGCAGAATTCCAGAAACAAATCTCTGAAATGGAGGCCAACGCAGCATTAGGTGAGCGTAAATGTGAAATGGGGCAGGTGGGTTGCCGAGGATATTGTAGCCGCGATGTATTAGTCGATGTTTATGTCCCTGGCGAAAAACGGGTGACCTATGAAAAGGTTAAACCTGCAATGGTCAAAAACATTTTAAACGATCACATTGTTGGTGGGAAACCATTTAAAAAAGCAGCTTCTAAAGAAGACTATTACACGACGCTTGAAAAACAGACACGTGTTGCACTTGCACATGGAGGCTCGATCGATCCCGAAAATATTAATGAGTATATTCAAGTCGGTGGCTATGAATCTCTGAAAAAAGTGCTCTCCACCATGAAACCAGAAGAGGTGATCGCAGAAGTTAAAAAATCAGGTTTGCGAGGAAAAGGTGGTGGTGGTTTTGTAACAGCTAACAAATGGGAAAAAGCACGTAACGCCCCAACTGATGACAAAGGTACCCGTTATATCATGGTCAATGGCGATGAAGGCAACCCCGCTTCATACATGGACCGCAGCGTGATGGAAGGCGCATCGCATCAGGTTCTTGAAGGTCTGTTGATTGGTGCTTACGCCATAGGCGCAACCGAAGCCATTATTTATACCCGATCAGACTACGCTATTGCGGTAAAACGTTTGAATATGGCCATTGAGCAGGCACAAGAAAGAGGGTTTCTGGGCGAGAATATTTTGGGTTCGGGCTTCAGTATTAATGTTCGTGTGCATGAAGGCCTTGAAGCTTTTATTGGTGGCGAATCCACCGCATTGATGCAATCAGTGGAAGGCAAACGTCCTTTCCCGAAAGCGCAACCGCCTCACTCTGCACAACAAGGGTTGTGGGGCAAACCAACGGTACTTAACAACGCAGAAACCTGGGCAACCGTTCCTAAAATCATTGAAAAGGGTGCCGACTGGTACGCGTCCATGGGTAACGACAATGCCAACGGTTGTAAAGTATGGGCGATTTCTGGGAACATCAAATATAACGGTTTGATGGAATTGGATATGAAAACCACATTCCGCGAAGCCATCAATGATTATTGCGGCGGCATTCAAAAGAAAAAAGATCTAAAGGTGGTTCATGTCGGAGGTGTGACCGGCGGTTTTCTACCTCCAGAATTAGCAGATACTCCGACAGACTACGAAAGCCTGTTGAATGCTGGTGTTTTGATGGGGCAAGCCAGCTTTGCTGCATATGACGAGTCGGCTTGTGTAATCGATCTCGCTAAGTTTTCCATCGGATTCAACGAAGGCGAAACTTGTGGCAAATGCACACCGTGTCGAATTGGCCTTACTTTAATCCGACAAAAACTCGACGATATTTCAGAAGGTCGCGGAAAACTAGAAGACCTCGACAAGCTCCAGGAGCTTTGTGAAGAAATAAGCCAGACCTCTCTTTGCGGCTTAGGTGAAACCGCACCTAAAGCCATCCTTACTGGACTAAAATATTTCCGTAAAGAATATGAAAGGCACATTGTCGACCAGGTTTGTGATGCAGCACGTTGTACCGGCCTTTATAAATATTACGTCAAGGAAGAAGACTGTGTGGCTTGTGGGGCGTGCATTAAACCTTGCCCCACCGGTGCTATTACAGGCGGAACTCGAAAGGTAGCGGCTCATATAGATATGGACTTGTGCATAAACTGCAATGCCTGCTACCAAGCCTGTGGATTTCTAGCTATCGAATAGTTTTTTTATCTCGAATTTTATGCCCACAAGGGGTTTCCCTTGTGGGCTTTTTTTATTTCTCCTCTTGAGGAAGTAAAATAGCTTCCTCAGCCCTCTACCCACCCCAAGATTTAAGATGCCTTCTCAATTCTAATTCTCTTCAGATACAAAAGTTCCATAGCATTGGTCTTTAATCCCCGAATATAGGGTTTTACCAAAAGGTTTTGAGCAGAAACAAATAAGGGAATCATGGGAACCTCGATTTCAGTAAGTAAAACCTGGGCTTCGTCATAAACTTTTTTTCTGTCTTGCGGGTTTTTCAACGTCGATCCTCTAGCAACAAGTTCGTCATAATGTTGGTTTGCCCATCGCAGCCTGTTGTTTCCACTTGTCTTAATAAATAAATTCATGAAATTATCAGGATCCGGAAAATCAGCACCCCATCCTAGTCGGAATATTTGAGGAGGATCGAGATCTAATCGACTTAAAAACACTTTCCACTCTTGGCTTTCAAATTTAATTTCTATATTTAAATGTTTTTTCCATTGTTCTTGGAGATATTCTCCCACCAATCTATTCACATCTCCGGTATTGAAAACAGCTGTAACTTTTGGGAAATTTTTTCCATCAGGGTATCCCGCATTTGCGAGTAACGACCGGGCTTTTTGCGGATTAAATTTTGAACCAATGTCCTCGTTGTAACCAAACATTCCCTTAGGTATCCAGGAAGATGCAGCAAGCTCACCTCCTTTAAGGATTTTGGGGATTAGGGATCTATTGATTGAGTGCGCTAGAGCTTTCCTTACCTGGATGTTGTCAAAGGGAGGCTTGGTAATATTAAAACCATAATAATATCCTCTAAGTTGGGGTTTGTTTCTATATTCAGGGCTGTTTTTATAATGTGGAATGGCAATTGGGGGCAACTCTATATAATCCAATTCTCCTGTTTCATAGAGTGTTAATGCGGTCGTTGGTTCTTGGATTACAAAAATTTGAACCTCGTTTATTTTAGGTTTTCCTTCATAGTGTTGCGGATTAGCTTTTAAAATCAGTTTATATTCGTGCTCCCACTTTTCCAGAAGATATGGTCCATTAGTCACAATTTTTCCAGGTTCGGTCCAATTATCTCCGTACTTCTCAATAATATCTTGACGAAGTGGAAAGGTAACCATAAAAGTTGTGATGCTTGGAAAATAAACAACAGGTTTTTTAAGCGTTACTTCAAGAATGTCAGAAGCGAGGGCGCGAACCCCGACCTGACTACTGTTCTCGAGCGTACCAGAGTTGTATTCAAATGCATTTTTAATATCAAAAAGAAAGTAGGCATATTGAGCAGCAGTCTCTGGAGCGAGGAGTCGCTTCCAGGAATATTCAAAATCACTGGCCGTTACACTTTTTCCATCACTCCAAAAAACATCATCTCTTAGATAAAAAGTGATGGTCCGGCCTTCATTAGAATACTCCCATCGTTTCGCGATAGCGGGAATTGGATTCAATTCAGCATCGTATTGCGTGAGCCCTTCCATCAGGTTGGTTAGAATGGTAAAAGAAACGCTATCTGTAGCAAGGCTTCCATCCAGAGTGGGCGGCTCATTTTTAATGGTCATTCTGAAAATAGAAGGATCTGCAGATGGCATCTTTGTGCACCCGCACACCATAAAAAGAAAAATACAAATATGGATCAGCTTTGAAAAAATTATGGGCATGTAAAATAGGTATAAAAACTAGGAGTTATTGGTTCAAAGATTTAACGTATTTATCCACAATTTACTGATACTATTAGCTAAAATCAGGTTAGGACATTGCGATTTTTGCTTCCAATTAAGTTCTAAATTGCTGCATTCCGCACTATTCTATATATTTATTAATTATTTACACAATAAATTTAAAGGCTTTCCCCCTAATGTTGGGAGGAATAAATTGAATTAGCTGAAATCGGCATTTATCTCTTTACTTTTCAACTCACCTTTATAAAATGAACCCTTTTACTTTTAAGCGGATTGCAAATGGCTGAAGACATCTCCTATATTAGAAAATGGATAAAGAGAGGCTTAAGCAAAGATAAAAAGACTCTGGATTTTTCCAATAAGGGAATTGACAACTTAATAGCTGAAGAGTTAGCTGAGAATGTTGCGCTCCCTGATATTGAGATTTTATATTTGCATACAAATAAAATTAAGGACGAAGGCCTTGAGGAGCTTGCAAATTCCGAATTTTTTGAGCCCTTGAAAGAACTATGGGTTTATGAAAATAAAATTGGCGACAATGGAGCTGTTGCCTTGGCAGAATCCGATAATGTGCTCCAATTAAGGTATTTAAGTTTGTATACGAACAGGGTTGGAGATGATGGAGCCATTGCATTGGCAAACTCTAAAAACCTAAAAAACTTAGAGACCCTTGATTTATCTTTTAATAGGATTGGAGATCTAGGAGCCGAAGCATTGGCAAAATCAACCTGTTTAAAAAACCTAAAAGCCTTACATCTCGATGCTAATCGCATTGGGTTCAAAGGAATGCAAGCTTTGGCTGAGCTTTCAGGATTACAAAATCTTGAAACGCTAAATATTACATATAATCTAGTTCATCCTGAGGGCCTTGCACTATTAGATAACTCGGAACGCTTGCAGAACTTGGGTAAGGTAAAAACAGATGTCCTTAAGGCCGAAGACTAGATCATGCCAACCGTAAATAAAGAATCCAATTTCATACTTAATTTAAATAAACAATTGGTTCGAAAGGATCCAGTTTTGGATTTGAGTTATGAGCGAATGGGAGATGCGGGTATCACATTTATTTGCCAATCAAAAAACCTGTCTCATGTAAGAGAACTTGATTTAAGCTGGAACAAAATTTCTGATCTGGGACTACAAAAACTAGCAGACTGTAATTCCCTGACGAGTTTGACTCATCTGATTTTGAACTCGAATGAAATTGCCGATGGTGGAGCTCAGAGTCTTAGTGCATCTGAAAATTTACCAAAATTAAAATATTTGGAATTAGCCTATAATCGTATCACTCAATTCGGAGCCCTGAGTCTTGTTAAATCTTTCCGACTACGAAACTTACATTTACTTGATTTGGAAATGAACCGTGTTGGGGAAAATAAATCTAATAGTTTTCCTGATGGCACAGCAGTTCCTGAACTAAAAATTCTGAACCTCAGAAAAAATCAAATAGGAGATGATGTCCTTATAAACTGGGTCCAGTCTGGTGGTTTTGAGAGATTAGATCATTTGAACCTAGGCTGGAACAAGATATCGGATGAAGGGGCCAAGGTTCTTGCAAATTCTCCTACATTAAAACCCTTACGCACCTTGATTCTGGATTCAAATCATATCGGTGATTCTGGCTCGTTAAGGCTGGCTCAGTCCAAAAACTTAACCAACCTGAAAAATCTCAATATGGCCGACAATAATTTTAAATCTAATGGAGAATCGGCATTATTAGATTTACGCACGCGAAATTTAGTAGAAAAGCTAACAGCTGATAAAAGCCTAAACCTAAATGTTCTTTATTTAAGAAACAAAGATATTAAAGCATTGTCTTTGTACCAAAAATTGCAAGAGGTTATTTCTTTATCATTGCGTAATAATCTATTCAACCATCAAGGTTTGGGTGATTTAGCAACATCTCCCTTCGTTAAAAATATAAAAAGCTTGAATCTGATGGACAATTCAATTGGAGATAAAGGGGTCTTTCTGCTAAGTGAGTCTAAGTCCATGACTAAACTTCAAGTGCTGAATCTGGAAAATACAGGAGTATCCTCTACTGGAATATTGGCTTTATCTCAGTCGCCTTATTTGAAAAATCTACAGAAATTGAATGTAAATGGGAATTCAATTGATAAAAAAGGATTTCTGTTAATTGCTAAGTCTGAAAATTTTAAAAATTTGAAAGTTTTAAAAATTTCTGGAGTTTCAATGGGAGACGAGGGTTTTCAATCCATTATCAATTCTAATTCATTGAAGCAACTGGAAGAGTTGGAAGTCGCAGGAAATTCTATTTCAAGAAAAGGTCTAATGAAGCTGGCAAAATCTACCCTACTCCCCCAACTGAAAAAGCTAGACCTTCGCAGGAACAGCCTTCTTGATGCCGACCAATTATTCCTTACCCAGTCCTCTGAGTTTGGTAACTTAAAATCAATACGGTTTTAGAAGGGAATGGATCTAGGTTACACAGGTAATTGGCAAATATCTGGCTCAGACGTTTTAGATCTTCCATTTGAATGTCTGTTTTCCAGGTCCGTTTGCCTGTACCGAAAAACTTTGCCTTCATAGTTTGTAATCACCACTTCCTCATTAGTATGCTCGATAACACTATTAGGTAAGAGTCTGACCTTACCTCCGCCTCCGGGAGCGTCAATCACAAAATAAGGGACAGCCATGCCTGATGTATGGCCCATGAGGTCTTTCATAATATCGAGACCTTTTTGAACGGAGGTGCGCAAATGATCTGTTCCTTCTGTCATATCGGCCTGATAGATATAGTAGGGTTTAATACGGTTCTTCAATAATTTTTGCATCAATTCCTTCATCGTTGCAGAGTCATCATTGACGCCTTTTAACAGGACTGTTTGACTGCCTAAAGGAATCCCAATATCTGCCAGCATACTGCAGGCTTTTTCAACTTCAGGAGTTAATTCCGAGGGGTGATTGAAATGCATATTGAAATACAACGGATGATATTTTTTCAAAATGGAACACAACTTTTCAGTAATCCTTGCGGGTAAAGTACCAGGAACGCGCGTACCGATGCGAATGATTTCTAAATGCGGTATAGATCTTAGCTCGCTGAAAATCCGATCCAATTCCTTATCAGGAACGAGAAGCGGGTCGCCCCCGGACATGATCACATCCCGTATTTCCGAATGGTTACGAATATACTCTATCCCTTGTCTTAATGTTTCCCGGGTAACTATTCCAGGAAATCCGATTTTTCGTTTGCGTGTGCAAAATCGGCAAACTACAGGACACTGATTGTTGATCATCAACAGCACTCGGTCTGGGTAGCGGTGAACTAATTCTGGTACAGGCATATCGCCTTCTTCGTTGAGAGGATCAGATATCAAATCCTCTTGAATAAAATCGTCCAATTCTTCAAGAGTTGGGACCACTTGTCTCCATAATGGATCGTTAGAACTTTTGATTTGATCCAAAAAATAGGAGTTGATTCGAATAGGGTAATTTTCACGAACCTGTTCCAGTTTTTCCCTGTATTCATCTGATTCGGGAATAAAAGGAAGGTCTTTAACTTTAACCGCACTCTGGCTGAGTTGTTTTTGCCATAATTCCATGAGTTACCTTCAGTATGTGGAAATCAAGAGTTAACAGGATAGGTCTTTTTCAGGTAGTCGATGATTTCGTACTCGTCTGCCAAAATGGTATCGCCATCAACCAAAACGGGAACCGTGGTTTGCCCTGATATTTCATAAACCTCTTTTCGTTCGGGGTGCGACCAAGAAACATCTATCTTTTCATATTCAAGGCCTATTTGCGCCAGCTCGCTTCTCACCATAGCGCAATAACCACAGCCATCAATATTATATAGTTTCATTTAAGTCCTTAAAATCCTTTTGTTGCACAAGGGACCATAATGGCATCTACCATGCCATGAATTTTCTTTTTATCCTGAGGACAAAGAGTCGCCAGAACTCCACCCAATTGAGTCGATTCACCCAAAACGAAATAATATGGTGTCAACCTCACTCGACTTGTCATTGTTTCGATTTTATCCTCAACCATATTTAAATACCGCGCTTCAACCTTTTTTCCTTTATAAAACTTTTGTAAAATCGAAGGTTGGTTGGGAAATTGTTCCAAACCTTTCGTCAAAGTTTGTTGCCATGTATCGCTGGAAACATCGTGCCCGACAACAACTCCTCGACTTCCCCAGGATTCGGGAGAAAAACCTGAAGGCTTAACCACCATTTCCCTTTCTTTTTGCGTCATAGGGAATAACTCCTTCCAATCTCTCACTTGATTCCCCTTAACTTCAAGATCAGGGATCACCCCATGTGGCGGAAGGGGTCTGGAATCAAGAATCCAGGTTTCTGGAATTAGATGAGTTAGAGCAGTAAAAGTTTCAGAGCCTAGGGCTTTTTCCCAATCTGATTTTAAAGAAGGATGGGAAAATAGGGCAAAACTGAGCTTTTCTTCTAACCAGGGCTTATAGGGAGGGGTGGTAATCACCTGCCCTTTTTTAGTCGCATAGAGAAGTAATTCTGATTTAGGGATATTTTTGAGATCAAATAACTCGAAAAAACGGTATAAAACATCGACTCGAACCCATTTTCCCATATTCATCACAAAAAGACCTTCGTCCCTGAAACTCATATCCTTAGGGTGAACTACATACACTCCCTTATTATTTAAAAGGGACCCGAGATATTGCATCTCACTGAGATAATCTTTAGCCTCATCGGAGACAACAATAGCAATATTAGGGGTGGGTTCTTTGGTGACCGATCCTGCCATTTTGTAAAATAGGGAAGGAATGCCCGCTCCCGTAATTTCCCAGGAAGGGTCTTCATAAAGTGACATAAGGGCAGAGGTTAACCCAAACCCTCCCGGAACCGAGTCCAATTCTGTGACAGCAAATCCTTTTTCGGTAGGTATAACATCGGGTCTTATTATTCCAGGCAATGCCTGGCGCATTCTTTTCATGCGCCCGAACTCGATCAGTTCTTGAGGCTTTCCTGCATCAAGATATTCTGCTATCCATGGATGAAAATTTCCTTTGACGCTGTCTAAATAAAATCGATTAAGAACGGAATAAAACTTGAGTAGGTGTGGGCCAAGTTCATGAAAGAACGTGGTTTCTTCCTGAGAAAGAAAATAAGGTTCTGGAGAGATTCGCCAGGTATTTCCAGAGTCGGAAAACAGTCCGGCCTGCACCAAAGAGGCCTTTATATCGACACATATTTTTGAAGGTTCCACAATCATGAAATTTTAGATTAAGAAATAAAATAGAAATTGTCAAATTTACAACTTTAAGATTAAACAGTTTAATGCCAGGTGCTATAATAGTATTTTTAATTCGAACGCACCGAAAAATATGCCCCATCAACTTCAAACTGGAATAACCATACCTGTTTTTCCTCTCCCTACAACAGTATTTTATCCAGGAACACCTTTGCCCTTACATATTTTCGAACCGCGATACCGGGAGATGACTGCTGATGCGCTGGAAGGAAAACGCACAATAGGAATGGTACTCCTGAAACCCAATTGGGAAGAAGATTATTTCGACAAGCCACAAATTTTCTCTGCCGGTTGCGTTGGAGATATTCAAAAGGTGATTAAGCATCCCGACGGTAAATACAATTTTACATTGATGGGTCTTCGTCGGTTCCGCATTATTAAGGAGGAAGAGGGGAAACCTTATCGCCAAGCAAAAATAGAATTGTTAGAAGAAAAAAACGAACAGGATATCTTTGAAGACCGACCTAACGAGTGCCGGGAAAAACTCATTGAAAATTTTCGCAAGCTTATTGGGTTCATTCCCGAAGGTAATTCAAAAAAAAAAGAACCTGATTGGAATCTGGGCACAAAACTCAGTGAGTTTGTCGACCGGTTCGCCTACCAACTCGATCTTTCCCTCGAACAAAAGCAAAGCTTTCTTGAAGAGCAGGATGTCCTCAAACGCGCAGATTTTCTTCACTCGTTCTTAAAAATGAAAATCGACCTGATCCAGCTTTCAAAAATGCGTGCTACCCACGACCCCCGCTGGAACTAGCCAAAACGCGCCCGGCAGGAATAAGGCTATTTATGTCTTCAATATCAATCCTCAAATTTCTGAAGGCATAATCAAGCTTAAACAAGTAATACCTCCATCGGCTTTTTCAAATTCGCTCATTTCTAGCTCAATAGTCTCAAAACCATATTGGCGAATTTTTTTGTTCACATTTTGGAACCCGGCAGGCATGATTACTTGGTTTCCCACCGCTAGACAATTTGCAGCATAGGAATCTTTTTCTTCCACTTCAATCCATTTAAAATTTTTAAATGCGGCGCTCTCTATTCTTTCAGGATTTATGAGTAAAACATTATTCCCCAAATAACTGACTGCGCTTTTCAGGTGCAATCCTTTAATAACAGGTATGGAAACCATCTTTTTACAAATCTGTTTGGATAAAAACTTAGCAGCCTTCGCATCCGTTCGATTCGTTAGGCCTACATAAACTGCTTCCGGAGTGCTTAGAATATCCCCTCCATCCAAATAGGGTTTCAGTTGCAGGAGTTTAAGATGATCTTTTAGTACCTTTGCAACCGACTTCACTTCGTTTCGGCGGCTTTTTTCTTTTGTGGAACACAAGAATGCAGTCTCACCAAAAACAAAAGCGGTGTCTTCGACAAAAGTTGAGTCAGGAAGAGAATCTTCGGGAGGCAAAGAAAGGATTTTACCCCCTAATTGCTTCAACGCAGCCACATAATTCTGGTGCTGGTTTAACGCTCTGAAATAATTGATTCCTTGTTTCTGAGGGTGATTGGAAATAGCTTGCGGAAAGCTGATTCCTGGCGGCCTCACCAATGCAGTGAAGGATTGCATTATTATTCCTAAAGCGGTCTCAATCGATTGTAGGTGTGTTCATCAGCCGTGAGAAATAAAGCATTGGAAATAATTTTTTAGTCTTTCTAAAGATCTTCATCATGGCTTTACTGGGTTTGAGCCCCTTGGCAATTTTGTCGGGTTTGGCCACATACACAATCCCATTGATCATCAAGAAATCGTGGCGGTTGAAACGCATGACCTTCCGTTGATATTCATTCGGGTGATCAAAAATTTCATCCAATTTCAGCACGAATTTTTCATCTATCTCATAGAGCTCGCCATGCATCATTCCAGCAGTATCAATGGTGGGCTCGATATTCGCGTGACCTAGGCCTTCTTGTCCGTCATTATCTTTAGGAATTTTATTGAACACTCGGGTCCAACCCGACAAGCTAACAGAAGACTTGGAAATATATTCCAGCCCACGTTCTTTAAATACTTCTTCATTGATCAATTCATCATAAGCAAAAAAATGGACAACATCTACCATGGGTTTTGGACTCCAAGCCTTGATTATTTGGTTTAATTCATATACACCCAACTACACAAAGGTTAAAGCCTTGCTGGTGTTTGGGGATTATGATAATATCAGAAAATATCCCGTATTTGCATTTTGTATCAAGAATTTTTTCAGGGATGGTAATTCACGTACCCCAATTAATTCATAAAAAAATCCCTACGGATAAATTAAAAGATTTTATTTCATTTATTTAAGGAGTTACCTATGTCAGCTGGTAAAGTGGTTATTGTATCTGATGGCGAATTTGAGCAAACGGTTCTTAAATCAGAAATACCTGTCATGCTCGATTTTTGGGCCGAATGGTGCCAACCTTGTAAAATGCTCGCCCCCACCGTTGAAGAACTCGCCGGAGAATTTGAGGGTCAGCTTTTGGTTGGCAAGCTGAATGTAGACGATAACCCCAACACGGCCACCACTTATGGAATCCGTGGCATCCCAACTCTCTTATTTATAAAAGGTGGGCAGGTGGTACAGCAATTGGTGGGCGTTAAGTCTAAAGCCGATATTAAAAAAGTAATAGAAGAAAACTTAGGATAAGATTTAAAGGTAGTAATAAATAAAAGCCCTTTCCCCGCGGTGGGGAAAGGGCTTTTATTCTAATATACCGCAATCTCCGCACAGACCTTTTGAGCACTTGATCTACCTCGCTCATTCCCGTGTTAGTAAATCTGCACCAAAGACGCGATTGTATTTTTTCCGGGTTCACACTCTATGCAAACAGCCCTAGCAACTAGTCTTTAAGAACCTTATAGATGTAATACTGCTGCGAGATAGTCAGGATATTGTTGACAGTCCAATAAATGACAAGTCCCGCGGGGAATGAAATAAACAAAAAAGTAAACACGATAGGCAGAAACATCATAATTTTTTGCTGCATAGGATCACCAACAGACGGCGTCATTTTTTGTTGTAGGAACATGGTAATACCCATGAGAACTGGCGTTACATAATAGGGGTCTTGCACTGAAAGATCGGTAATCCACCCTATAAAGGGTGCTCCACGAAGTTCAATTGAAAAAAACAGTGCGTGGTACAGTGCAATGAACACCGGTATCTGCAAGAGCATCGGTAGACAACCGCCTACAGGATTCACCTTATGTTTTTTGTATAGCTCCAGTAACTCTTCATTCATTTTCTGGCGATCGTCTTTGTTCCTCTCCTGAATTACTTTCACGTAAGGCTGGATTTTTTGCATGCCTTTCATGGATTTAAAACTTTTATGCGTCAGCGGAAAGAACAATAGCTTGATGATTAAAGTCAGAAAAATAATCGCCCAGCCATAGTTTTGAGTTAACCCATAAAAATAAGCCAGTACTTTCAAAAGGGGTTTGACAAGAAAGGCAAATTTATTTCCAAACCATCCATAGTCGATCATTCGAACTAGATGGTTACCCTTCTCTTCTAAAATTTCCAGTTCTTTAGTCCCGGCGTAAAAAAGGTGTGACGCAGTCGCAGCTGATTGAACGGATTCGTATTCCAAACCAACAAAAACTTGGTCTTTTTCCTTAAATACTATTCCAGCTTTACTTCCTTGAAGTGGAACCAGTGCAGAGCCAAAATATTTATTCTGGAATGCCACCCACTTCATCTCTCCCCGATGGTATACCGTTGCGTTCAAATCTTCAGGTGGATGCTCAATGCGTTCATTGTTGTTAAAAACGGTTGCACCGGAAAATACAATGTAATCAGTTTGCGATGAAATATTCCCACCCATTCCCGGACCTAATACGATTTTGTATTGCAGATTTTTATTCGCTAAAGGAGGAGCGGTAATACGCGTTTTTATTTCCATCATATAATCATTGAATCGAAATTTAAATTCCCGGAAGACTTCCAGTCCTGATTTATGCTTCAGAGTAAACGTCAAAACTCCTTCAGGGCTAGACTCGCTCAAGAAAAGTGAAGTTGTGGAAGGTTCATAATAAGCGTTTTGCAAAATAGAAGTAATTTCTGGGTCGTCTGACTTAAGAGACAAAGCTGCAGTTAAGTTATCTGGGTTTTTGATCAGGTTGATAACATCACCATTATCATTTTTAAAACGCGGCAGAAGAATTTGTTTCAGTACTCCACCTTTATTACTGAAAATATAATGAATATCTCCAGATTCAACCTGGACCTCTTTTTCATTTCCTGGGTAGGGATTACGCATTTCTGGTGCAGGGATAGCTGCTGATTGCGATTCAGCTTTCGAACTTGGAGCTAATGGTTTGGTTCGATTTTGCTCTGGAAAAGGGACAAGAGATTTCTCCAAATTTTTAGTGCCATCCATTTTTTTTGCAGGTGGTGGTTGAAATTGTGCCATGAAAGCCCCCCAGCCAATAAAACTGCCAAGGATAAAACAAAGGCCAGTAGTAA
>ENA-UPTF01000433-UPTF01000433.1-marine-metagenome-genome-assembly--contig:-NODE-433-length-29853-cov-3.189717_pt1 | contig 29853 bp, 27 predicted proteins | sample MGYA00238166_ERZ767019 | MGnify/ENA primary metagenome ERZ767019 (study PRJEB28930, sample SAMN06266391) | marine metagenome | isolation source: Sea water from 250 m depth | place: Atlantic Ocean | study... | reverse complement strand
GGGAGGGCGAGATGTTCGTTTACAGAGGGCGTATGTCCGTGAGAATTAAGACCTGGTTGTTTCGAGCCTCAAAGTGTTCGCGATATGTTAACGCCGTGCTTTGACCGTATGGCTGGCGCTCCGTGTTCGCTGTTATCGAATGATTTGGCGACGATGAAGATCGTCCAAGTCCTCGCTTGTGAGTTCCAAAAGATCCTGTAAAACCGCACGGGTATCGGCACCAAGTTGAGGTGGCGGCTTTGGTTGCGACAGTGCGTGGTAATCAAACTTGAAGGGACTGCCCAGAACTTCCTGAACACGATCTCCGTCGTTGATGGTCCAGAGCATGTTTCGTTCGCGGGTCTCATCAGCCCTGAGCGCTTCGTCGAGGGAGCGGACTTTGCCGGCTGGGAGGTGGCGTAGGCGCTGCAACCAGAAGTCAGCGGGCTCGTTTTTCAGCACGGTTTCAATGATTTCTTTTAGTGCGTTGCGGTGCAAGCGTCGATCGGCAGGGGTCTTGAAACGTTCATCGTTAGCAAGATCGGGCTGTTCGATCACGTCTTCACAAAAACGTAGGAATAACCGGTCGCTGCCGACCGCCATGTAAATTGGCTCGGTCTTGGTTTGAAACAAATCGACGGGCGTTGCTTGCATATGGCTGTTGCCCGTTTTTGGTGGTAGATCACCAGACGTCAGGTACCCGAGTGCCGCATTGTTCAATGCGCCGATGGCCGTGTCGTAGAGAGCTAGGTCGAGGAAATCGCCGCGTCCGTGCGATGCCCGAGCGTATAATGCGACAGATATTGCCGAGAGTGCCTGAACGGCCGTCAGCGTATCGATAATCGACAGGGGATGGCGTAAGGGGGGGCCGTCCTCGAATCCTGTCATGGCCATCATGCCCGACTCAGCTTGCAGGACCGGATCCAACCCAGGTCGGTCTGACATCGACCCCGACGCTCCGTACGCGCTTATCGAGACATAAATCAGCCCTGGGTTTTCGGATCGAAGCGACGACTCGTTAAGGCCGAACCTTGACATAACTCCTGGCCGAAAATTTTCGACGAGAACGTCGCATTGCTTAACGAGTTCGCGAACGAGCGCTTGACCCTGATTCGTTTTTAGGTCGATGGCGACGCTTTTTTTGCTTCGGTTAAACGCGGTGAAAAAAGAGCTAATGCCGGGCTGTCCGGATGAGTCCCAGCCGCGCACCTCATCTCCGGTAATCGGATTTTCAATCTTGATGACTTCCGCGCCGAGGTCTGCAAGATGTTGAGTAGCTAGGGGACCGGCGATGATTCGGGAAAAATCAAGCACACGAATTCCAGCGAGCGGTATGGACACAATCTCTCCGTTAAACGATCCCCCGTCAGTTTAGCGCGGTTTCGAGCGAGTTCGACGTCTCAACGTTATGGGCGTACCGACAATTCACTCGACAAAGCCGTCAACGCATAGCCACTGTAGAGGTGCGGTACCAAGACGTGCAGAGGGATTGTTTATCGAAATCAGCGATACTTACTCATGACGGGGAATCCGACATTCGAGTCGTCGAACACGGATCGAAGACAGGAACAGGAGGCACAACATGCTACAAAGGACGCGGCCGGGCGGCTATTTGGTGGTTCGAGAAGATCCAGCCCCCGCTGCCTCGATGCAATTAGAAGGAGATGGTTACACGATCGTTCGAGGCGCGTTTACGATCGAAGAGATTACGGCACTTAAAGTCGAAATCGAGTCAGTCTATGAACAACTCCCACCAGATGGTCGAGGGAGAAACAAACGTGGTGGTATCGAAGACGACTTTCGCTACGAAATGTTTAACCGTAGTGGACTGTGTCAGCAACTTGTTGGTCGAAGAGAAATCCTCGATGTCATTGACCCGTTACTTGGTGAAGACGCCCATATCATCGCCAATACCTGTTGGCGAAATCCTGCTCAGAATGAACATCGCCATGGTGGGGGCGCTTGGCACATTGATGCTGGACCCCATATTCCCCTGCGGCCCGATCAAAGTTGGCCCGAAAATATTCCACACCCCGTCTTTGCCATCGGGGTGCATGTCTATTTGATGGATTGTCCCCTGGCCTGTGGCCCCACGGGAGTGATTCCGGGCAGTCACCGGTCGGGCCTGTTCCCGCCGGCCGAACGTTCACAAGACATGGATCTCGAATGGCAGGGACAGGGGGTGACCGCTTTAACCGCGCTTGCAGGTGACGTGGCGTTATTCGTTTCAGACGTGTGGCACAGACGGCTGCCGACGTCGGACGAGGACGAGGGACGGTTTTTTTTGCAGATACACTACGCCAGACGCGATATCGCGCAGCGCGTTAAACCGACGTCAATCATCAACCACTTGCAGCCGGAAGCCATCGAGCGGATTTCGTCGGATCGGGAACGCCATCTTCTAGGACTGCACCACATGGGGTTTTACGACGGTTGAGTCCGTTATGGCGGCGCAACGAAGCGTGATTCGGGTCTGGCTATCGATCGAGGCCGCTCCCGCCGCTCAAGCGAGGGCGAAGTCGACGGATTGGGAGCCCCGTTGCAGCCAAAGGTGGGGCAAAGCCTCCCTTTCAAATAGTGGTGTGGTTCAGGCACACCAACGTTTGGCTGCTCGCATTATATGCATAAAGCTGATGGACGCTTTTGGTAGGTTAATATTGAATCGCTGAGGTAAAAAACCGTTGCAGAATGCGGCATAGTCAGCAACGCCAACAGACGACATAAAATCATCGGCACGGTAAGTAGGTGTTGGGGTTTGTCGCCACTATTAATGGCGAGTGAAGAAATAGATATATTCTATAAGATACTGATATTACGGAGAATATTTACTTATGATAGACGTACATTACTGGCCAACACCGAACGGCTGGAAGGTAACGATCATGCTTGAAGAATGCGGAATGGACTACAACATCGTGCCCGTCGACATTGGGGGTGGCGATCAGTTCCGGCCCGAGTTTTTAAGGATCAGTCCCAATAATCGGATGCCGGCTATCGTTGACCACAAACCCACGGATGGCGGCGATCCCGTCACTATATTCGAATCTGGTGCGATTCTTGAGTATCTAGCTGACAAGCACGGTGAGTTTCTTCCTGCCACGCCCCGGGAAAGAGCCAGAGTGATGCAATGGGTCCACTGGCAAATGGCCAATCTGGGACCGATGATGGGTAACGCCAATCACTTCAAGAACTACGGTCGTAACATCGCTGATGATCCTAAACAGCTTGAGTATGGGATTAAGCGTTTCGTTGGCGAGGTCGATCGATTGTCGGGGGTGATGGACGCGCAACTTTCCGTTAACGAATATTTGGCAGGCTCCGAGTACACCATTGCCGATATGATTACGTGGCCTTGGGCCATGTTGATCGGGCGTATGCTTGATGAAGAAATGTGGGAAACGTTTCCGAATCTAAAGCGGTGGGTGGATACCGTTCGTGAACGGCCAGCGGTAGAGAAAGGCTATCGGGTGGGCCGCGATTTGGGTCGACGCGAATTGTCGGCGGAAGAAGAGGAGCAACGTCGCGAACTGCTCTTCAATCAAACCAACGAAAAAGTCCGTCAAGCGCGCGAAGAAGCGGTTCGGGCGGTCACATGAAAAGCGATCTAATCCAGCTCGATCGCGAGGGCGACGTTTTTTTGCTGTCGATGAAGGCTGACGAAAACCGATGGAATACGTCGTTTGTTCGAGCGTTTAACGCTGCGCTCGATGAGGTTGAGACATGCTTAGATCCAATCGCCATGGTCACCTCGTCGGTCGATGAAAAATTTTTCTCTAACGGACTCGATTTAGAATGGATGGCGGCAGAGGGCGAGCATCCTGGCGGCGATCGTGACGTCTTTGGTGCCGAATACATGGCACTTTGTGCTCGCTTGATCACGTTTCCGATCCCAACGGTGGCGGCCGTCAATGGCCATGCCTTCGGTGCCGGATTCATGATCGCGCTTTGCCATGACCTGCGGATCATGCGAGAAGATCGAGGCTACTTGTGCGCGAATGAAGTGGAACTCGGCATGACGATTCCAGAGCCAGAGCTGGCGCTTTTTCGACATAAGATTCCGCTGGGTGCTTTTCATGAGACGGTCGTGCTTGCGCGACGCTGGACGGGCCCGGCAGCCAAAGGTGCCGGTTTCGTGCACGCAACGACGAGTTTGGAGAACGTGCGTCCGGTTGCATTGCAGACCGCGGAGCGGCAACTCGGCGTGGCGAAGAATCGGGAAGTGTTGGGGTGGATGAAGGAACGTTTGTACGGTGAAAACGCTGCCATCAACGAACCCCATGGCGCGGCCCATATGCTGCGTAACCCGGCTGAATTTTCTCGGGTCCGGCGTACGGAGAAAGCGTGACTGAAGCCATACAAATGAAAGGGTCCCAACGTGGTGGGTCCTCTGGTCGTGGCCGAGGAACAGCACGCGGAAGAGTTAAAACGTCTCCACGGGTGGATTGATTCAGCCGATTGTCGTTGCTCCGCCATCACAAGGAAGGGTAACCCCGGTTAGGTAGGATCCAGCGCGTGACGAGAGAAATATAGTTAGACCCGACGCGTCTTCCATCGATCCCCAGCGCTTCATTGGGAAGCTTTCCCTCACTTTGGCTTCCATTTCGTCGGTCGCGTAAAGCGGCGCGGTCATTTTTGATTTGAAGGGCCCTGGAGCGATCGCGTTAACGTTAATGTGGTCGTCCATGAGATCTCGCGCCATCTGCGCTGTCAACTGACCTAAGCCTGCTTTGGCGGCGACATACGAATAGTTTCGTAGTCCACCCGGCTTAAGTCCGTTAACGGAGGTGACGTTGATGATGGAACTTCGCTGTTCCGGAGTCGCAGCGGCGCGAAGTTGGGGTAGCAGCGCTTGGGCGAGAAAGAATGGGCTTTTAACATCCAAATCCATGACTCGATCCCAGGCCTTTTCGGTGAATTCGTCGATATCTAAGCTCCACGTTAATCCGGCGTTATTGACCAGGACGTGCAGTTTGTCTTCCGTCGCTTGGAGCGTACGGGCGAGTTCCTGACAGCCCGCGATGGTTGAAATATCGCAAGGGATGGCGACGCACGCACCGAATTGGGAGAGTTTCGCCTCCGCTTCTTGGCAAGCGTCTTCCTTCCGCGACGAGATATAGACTCGTGCGCCGCAGCGAACCAAACCCTCGGCAATCATCAAGCCGATGCCTCGGGTGCCACCGGTGACCAAAACGACCTTGTCTCTCACACCAAACAGATGTTCATAAAATGTTTCACTCATGACGGGTAGCGTACAACGTCGCGATTTCGCTAGCATGTTTTTTCGTAACCGGGGCTAGAGAAGATCTCATGCGCCACGAAGTCCAGCTAGAAATCTTGCGCGAATTGATGGGCCAACTTGATGCGGGCGTGAATGCGGATGCAGGTGGCATTCGCATGTGCCCGACTGATACCTACACAAGTCAAGACTTGTTGAATAACGAATGGAAAACGTTTTTCCTGGGTCATCCGCAGGTGATCGGCTTGAGCGGCGATCTGCCCGAGTCTAATTCCTTTATCACGTGTAACGACGTGGGGGTCCCGGTTCTCGGTACTCGGGATGCATCGGGGAAATTTCGAGCATTTTTGAATTCTTGCCGACATCGAGGCTCGATGGTTGTGCATGAAAGACGGGGAACGAGCTCGAAGTTCTCGTGCATGTTTCATGGTTGGACTTACGACTCGACGGGCTCGCTCGTGGGTATCCCGATGCGGGAGCATTTCGGTGAATTTGATTCAACATGTCGGGGTCTCATTGAACTGCCGGCAGTAGAAAAACATGGATTTCTCTGGGTCAGCATGGACCCAAATGGGAGCATTGATGTCGATGGTTTGTTTGAGGGATTGGATGACGATTTAACCCACTGGGGTTGGGATCAATACACGTTTATTGGCGAACAATCCTTTGATATGAGACTCAATTGGAAGTTGGCGACCGATACGTTCGGAGAGACTTATCACTTCAAGCGATTGCATCGCAACACGCTCGCCAACAGCTTTCATGGGGACGTGCTTTCGTATCGTTCGTATGAGCGTAATCACCGGATGGTGCTATGCCTGAAGTCTATCGATCAGTTACGTGGGCAACCCGAATCGGACTGGCATATCCACCATGGCGGTTTCCCTGTGTATTTCCTCTACCCAAACGTAGTCATCAACGTGAGCAACCGTCGGATTATCGTCGTGAGGGTTTATCCCGATCCCAAAGATCCTGGCCGTTCGATCTCCCGAGTTGGCTATTACGCGGATCCTGAAGTGATCGCCGACAACCCCGCGGCGAGCGAATCGTTTGGAGACGGATTTTCTGCCGTGGTCGAAAAGGAAGACTATGCCCTCGCCGTAACGACACAACGAGCCGCCGAATCGGGACTACAGGACTACGTCATATTCGGCCGTAACGAGCCGCCGTTGCACCACTACCACAATACGTTTCGTAAAGCACTGGGCATGGAGCAACTGCCCTTGTATACCGATGCGCCGACGCCATGAGGATGTTTAGCTGCCGGTTAGTTGCAGTTGGATCTTCTTTGACTTGACGATGTTGACGGTAGTTTCGTAGCGAATGGCGTCTCGAAGGGTGTAGCCCCCTGAGGCCACGTGAGGGTACTGTTCGCTGATGTGGTGAACGATGACGCGATGATTCCCCTCCGTGGGACCGTGCTGAGAATCGATTGAGAATGCGCCGTTGTCGGCCCGGTTAAATTTGACACGCGCTGTCGGTGCGGATGGATCACTGGGCACGAAACTTACCCACGCCATTCCGGGCGCCGCACCGTCGATGACGAGTGTCCCATGCACAGCAACTCTCGGTTTGTCGGACAGAAAACCAGATCGACGCAGCCAACCCTGCATCGCGCCAAACCATTCACTGACTTCTGGATCGCCGATTGCAAGGCCTACGCCGTGTTCGCCGTATCCGTATATGTGAAGTTCGCATTGTGCGCCGGCCTCAAGCATGGCTTCATAAAAGAGAATCGATTGTGCTGGCGAGACAATCTGATCCTCATGCGTGTGTACTAAAAACGTTGGCGGCGTATTGGCGCTGACGTTTGTGTCCGCGGGCGTGTATTCATCGGCCTTACGACCTCGTTTTATGCCGTTGGTGACGGCGTAGATGGGGACCAAGAAGTCCGGTCGGCATGATTCACGATCGACGCTATCGCTGACTTCCTGTTTCCCTTCGTCAACGTATGTGCCCACTGAAACAGCAAGATGCCCGCCTGCCGAAAATCCGAGGATGCCGACTCGGTTGATCCCCCACTTTTCAGCGTGGTGACGGACGAACCGAACTGCGCGCAAACCGTCGAGCAACGAAATGTCGGTCCCGTAACGCGTGCCGACGCGATACCGCAGAACAAACGCGGTAATTCCAATCCGATTCAGTGCTTGTGCCACCTGCAAGCCTTCGTGATCCGAAGCCAGTACCCGGTAACCGCCTCCGGGACATACGACGATGCCGCAGCCGTTACCGGCTTCTGCTACGTGGCACGTTAACGCTGGTGTGTCGATGGCGCTTGTGCCGAGCGCGTTTGGAGCGCCATCGGGCCAGAGAATCGCTTCGTCGACGTTGATAAGGCCCATGTTGGATTGGCTTCTATGCTGTTTCGGAAAACATGGCCTCGAGATGGGCCCGTGGCAGTGGTTGGGTGCTTCGAGACACCAAGAAAGTCAAACAGATTGATACCGCTTCACCCATTGCTGCGCATGAAAACGGATTTGGCCCCTCACCATGTAACCAAACGACCGCCTCATGCAGCCAGCCGCTGCCAAACCAGGCTGGATCCAGTAATTGCGTGTGCAGGATAAGGAAAGTAAAGAAACCAGACGCGAGGCCAGTGTAGGCTCCCGCCCGGGTCACGCCGCGCCATAACGCACCCACCACGAGGGGTCCGGCAAACGCCGCCATCATCCCTCCTGTACCGATCCAGACAATCAGCGCAATATTGGTTTCCATCAGCATCCACGCTAAGCCCATGGTGATGATAAGAACGACGACTGTCGTTACTCGGCTTATGGTGAGGACTTGCTGATCAAGTTCGTCTTCGGAAGGCGTTTGTTTAAGCCGTGGGGCGATTGATCGCCGGTACAGATCGTTTGCGACGATTTGTGAGGACGAAACCACCAGCCCATCCGCCGTCGACATGATCGCAGCCAATACCCCTACGCCGATAAGTGCGGCCAACCAAGTCGGGAACAACTCGATGAACACGAGTGGCAGCGCTTGATTGGGGTTAGCGCCCTCAAGCAGTAACGCGTCCCCGAGCAGGGCTCTCGCGAGTAAACCACCGAGTCCCATCATCCCCAGCGCCAATCCAAATAGAAACGCCAGTTTGATAAACCTGCGTTGATCGCCCACGCCTTTTAGAGCCCAAAGCTTGTTGCCAAGATGGGGAAGCAGCCCAAGTGGGATGTGTGCAAAAAGCACAGCGATGATTGCCCACCAAGAGTGTGTCAGAGCCGATTCAGGATTGAGTGGTTGCACGAGATTACTGTTCTGCGCCTCCAACCGATCAATCAAACCCGATAAACCTCCTTCTATGCCGAAACCGGTGAGCACCAAGACGATCACGACAATGGCCAGGATGAGCATCATGACGCCTTGGACCCCATCGGTAAGTATGTCGGCGTGTGCGCCACCGAGAACGACGTAAAAAAGGAGCACTGTGGTCGTGATCAACAGTGCCCAGAATGGTGGGAGTCCCAGAAAAATTTCGAACATCACGAGTCCTGAAACCAACTGACCCGCAAGGTAGAAGAATAAGACCAACGAAAAAATGGACACCATGATGCGAATACCCTCGGACTGGTATCGATCGCCTAGGTACTCGGGAATGGATCGGTTACCGAACCGGTTCCCCGTGGTCGCAATAAGACGCATGGATATCAGGACGCCAAAATACACCCCGATCGGGTAGAGAAAATTCCCCCATTGCGAAGCGAACCCCCACTGGTATCCCAGTCCTGGACCGCCGAGAAACGTTGCACCACTAGCCGTCGTTGCCGCAAACGCGAAGGCTAGAAAAATGGGTCCATACGAACCGCGGGCTGTAGCAAAATCGTCCGCATGCTTAACCCGACGTTGTCCAATGACGCCGATGGCCAACATGCCACCGATATAGACCACCATGAATATCCAAGACCACGTTGCTAGATCCATATCATTTCCTTGGTTATGGGCTCGCGGGGATTTCCGTCATTATGCTATCCCCACCGGTCCCATCGAACCGTATCGGCAACCGGTAATCGCGTCACGGGGCCGAAATTCCCAAGAGGGTAACCCACGGGGATAAGACAATAAGCGGCCATGTCGTTGGGAAGATTCAGTGTTTTTCGTACTGCGACGGGATTGGATAATCCGAGGGTGGTTGGTGCCGCCCCTAGACCCAATGCACGAGCCGCCAGCAGCAGGTTTTGGACTGCCGGCCAGATCGATCCGCCACCACCGCTGGGTACGCCATCGCCGACTGGGCCATCAAACTGGTAACAAGCGACGATCAGGACAGGAATCTCGTGCATGTGCTCGGCCTGCCAGAGCACGGCGTTGAGCATTCGCAAGCGCTTATCAGCTTCTTGATGCGCTAGGGCAGTAGGTCGTCCCGAGGTTGGTCCGATGTACGCTTCCACTGCGGATCGATTCAAATCGGCAAGCGTTTTTCGCTGATCCGGATCCCGTACCACGATCCATCGCGCGCCCTGCTGGTTGGAACCGGTAGGGGCCTGGTTTGCGGCTTCGATCAATTGGAGGATCTCTTCCTCCGGGACAGGGTCGGTTTTTAGGCGACGCATGGCGCGGCAGTTATAGATTGTGTCAAACAGGCCGGGTTGTTCAGTCATCGCAATGTCCTCCGAGTGTCTATTAGTCGAGTGGTGGAAGGTCCGCATACGAGGGCTCGTCGCCCTCAGATTTGGCGCGGAAATAGGTCTGCATTTCGGTCCCCTGGGATACCGCTCCCATCCACAGTGATTGGTATGCCAAGGTCTCTTGAATACCGTGTTCACGGCCGTAATTGAGCAGGTGCTTTGTGCTAGTCACAGCGAGCGGGGATTTGGACGCAATTTCTTTTGCAATGGACATGACGGATGTGAGCATTTCCTCGTGGGTCGCGTACACGTTGTTGACGAGGCCAATTTCCTTAGCTTCCTCGGCAAATAGACGCCTTCCCGTGTACGCGAGTTCGCGCATCAGACCGTCCGGGATGAGATTTGGTAAGCGCTGCAGTGTGCCGACGTCCGCCGATAAGCCGATATTGATTTCCTGAATGCAAAAAAAGGCATCTGACGTGGAATAACGAATATCGCATGCAGAAACCATATCGACACCGCCTCCGATGCAAGCGCCTTGAATCGCCGCTAGTACCGGCATCCGAACCGTTTCGATCGTTGTGAACGCTTCTTGCAACTTTGCAAGGTTGCGTCGGGCGCGTTCTCCCCGTCTGCCTGCATCAACGGTTTGTTGGGGTGCTGGGCCCGTGAAAACGGACGTATCCATGCCGGAGGAGAAGTGTTTGCCTTGCGCGGAAATGACCAACGCGCGGACGCTCCCGCTCGCGTCCATTTCCAGTACTGCGGCCGGAAACTCTTCCCAGAACGCGGGTGGCATTCGATTAAATTCGTCGGGCGCAGCGAGTTCAATGTGCCCAACGCCGTCGTCGATGGAGATATTCAATCGGGTGTAGTTCATAACGTCCTGCTATGTGATGTCGAGAGACTTACCGTTCGAGCTGGCAAACGGTGCCGCAGAACCGCCCGTGTCATGCGGGTTATTCCGTGTGGCTTCAGGGACACGATCCAAACTCCCATCTTCATACCAGCCCATTCCCGCCGCAAACTATAGCAGGATGATGTGACGGATTTGATCGATCCGAGGACATGGTCGTTATCGGTGCAAACGACCGTTAACGTTGATTCGGTTCTCGTGCTAAGTTTCGTAGCTGGGTAGCAGAATTGAGGAAGGACGAACGTGGCGTATAACAAACCCATCCCTCGTAAGGGTCAGCACAACCAGCCGTTTTGGGATGGCGCTAAGGAAGGGAGGCTGATGTTGCCGCGATGTACGTTGTGCGGAAAGGTGCATTGGTATCCGAGGCTTATATGTCCTTCGTGCCATTCGACGGATTTGGAATGGATCGAGGGCAGTGGGGAAGGACGCTTGCACACCTTTGCGGTGCAACACCGTGCGTTTGGTGGCTGGGCAGAGGAAGTTCCTTACGTGACGGCCTTCATTGATCTCAATGAAGGTGATCGGATGATGACGGTCCTACGTGGCGTCGATCCGAATAAGCCGGAGGACATCAAAATAGGGACAAAGGTCAAGGTCGAATTCGAAAAGGCCGATGACGATACACACATCCCCTTTTGGCGAGTGGTGGAGGAGTAACGATGGCAGCAACAAACTTATCGATGGGTGCGGCCATCGTCGGAGCAGCGGAATCAAACGAAATCGGTTATCCCGAAGAACGGGGTGAAAAAGTTACGTCGTTGCAACACCACATCCAGGCAATCAAGAACGTTTCTGACTACACCGGCATACCCATCTCGGATATCGAAGGTGTTTTTTCGACTGGATGGTCAGTGGAGTTGGCAGAACATTTAGGTATACGTCCCCATTACATCGATACCACCTCGGTTGGCGGTTGTTCGTTTGAGATACACGTGCATCACGCGTTAGCAGCCATTGCCTCGGGAATCATCGATATCGCCGTCGTCAGTCATGGCGAAGCGGGCTGGTCATATCGTGGCGCCGGGGGTGGAGGTGGTGGTCGTGGAGAGATGTCACCGGGTGCGGAAATGACCATGGCGTATGGAACCTTTGGCGCGCCGTCGCAATACGCGCACGCCATGGTTCGACACATGCATCAATACGGGTCAACGGTTGAGGACTTTGCCCACATTTCCGTTGTGACGCGTGAATGGGCGCAGAAGAATCCGCGCGCTTTGATGTTTACCGACCCATCTCAAGCAGAGGTCAAATTGGGGGAACGGACACCCAATCCATTCGGCGGCCCGATTACGGTACAAGATGTTCTGGATGCCCGACTCATTGCGTGGCCGCTGACGTTATTTCACTGCTGCTTGGTCACAGACCATGGCGGTGCCGTCATCGTGGCACGACCAGAGATCGCGCGGAGTCTCCGCACCAACCCCGTATGGATCGCGGGCGCGGGTGAATCCATGGCGCATCAGAATATGCTGGAGATGGACGACTTCACGGCCACCTCGGCGGCTCGCTCTTCGGCGATTGCGTACGAGATGGCGGGCCTTGGTCCTCAGGATATGGACATGGCGATGATCTATGACTCGTTCACGGTCACTGCAGCGATTACTGCTGAGATGCTTGGCCTAGCGCCACGGGGTCAAGGTTATCGTTTGTGGAAGGATGGCGACGCTGCGCCCGGAGGTCGACTGCCGATTAACACCAACGGGGGTGGATTGTCCTTTAATCACTCGGGGATGTACGGGATGCAATTGCTGGTCGAAGCGTACCGCCAACTGTCCGGAACGGCGGAAGACGGCGTAAACGGTATTGAAGGAAAACAAACGGATTCGCAGACGTGCGTGGTTAATGGCACCGGCGGCACGTTGTCAACGACGGGGACGCTCGTTTTGGTTTCCGATGATTAGAAAGCGTTGCGCAACCGAGAGGATCTGCTGTTGGGTTGTTTGGTTGTCTAGGAGCGAATAGCGTGGCCACGTATCAAGCAATTCAGGCTTTGCCCGATGGGGAACCGGGTTCCTGGGGAGAACCCGTGGCTATTCGTTACGATCAACGCGATGTCCTGTTATATGCGGTGGGTATCGGAACGCAGGACCTTCGTTTCGTTTACGAAGGGCACCCTCAATTTGCTGTTTTCCCGACCTTTGCGATTCGTTGGGGAGGTAGCGGTGCGCCCGTCGACACCAATCTCATACCGTCGTCGCCGGGGCCCCTTAACATCGATGCAGAGCGTTACCTTGAAATGCTGGCTCCGCTCCCGATGTCAGGCGAGGTAACGGTCCGATCGCGCCTTATTGGCGTACATCCTCGTGGCACCGGCAACGGCTTTTGTGAGTACGAGAGTATGGTCACGGACGCGTCGGGGAATGACTGTGTGCGGATGGTCAATGGATCGTTTCGACGTGGCGTTGAAAAACTCGGCGACATTGAGCCCTTTGAGGGTTCGGGTACGACGTTTTCGGAAAAGCTCGTCACCCCGGACCGTTCGCCTGACTTTGCTTCCGAGACATTGATTGCTTCCAATCAGGCTCATGTCTATCGACTATCAGGCGATTACAACCCGCTCCATATCGACCCGGAGTCGGCACGTTTTGGCGGATTTGATGAACCGATTTTGCATGGACTGTGCACTTTTGGCCATTGCGCGCACCTTCTACTTGACGGTCTTTGCGCGGGTGATGCTTCTCGGTTTCGCCGGATCAAGGTGCGGCTTTCAGCACCCGTTTTCCTTGGCGAGACGCTGCGTATCGAGGCGTGGGCAGACGGAGAGGGCCGGTTCCAATTCGAAGGACGCGTCGACGACCGTACCGTCGTCTCTAACGCTTATTTCGAATTTGATTGATCGAACTGTCTCCTGGCCGGCACCGGTGATGACGTGAAACCTGTCTGAGCGTGGCGGCTAAAACCAAAGCGTCTAACAGGACGTTTGATTACATTATTGTCGGCGCAGGTACCGCAGGCTGCGTGCTAGCGAATCGACTAAGCCGCGACCCGAATTGTCAGATCTTGCTGCTTGAAGCAGGCGGAAGAGATGACTATTTCTGGATCGACATTCCAGTCGGGTATCTCTACACCATCGGCAACCCCCGCACGGATTGGTGTTATCAAACGGAGGCGGATGAAGGTCTCAACGGTCGGCGCATCGGCTACGCGCGCGGAAAGGGGTTGGGGGGATGTTCTTCCATTAATGCCATGATTTATATGCGCGGACAGCGCAGCGATTACGATCACTGGGCGGAATTAGGTAATCGGAACTGGGGTTGGGACGATGTGCTGCCGATTTTTAAGCACTCGGAGCACTACCAGCATGGTGAGGATGCTTGGCACGGTGCCAGTGGCGAATTGCGGGTCGAAGAACGGAGGGTGAACTGGGAAATACTTGATGCGTGGCGTGATGCCGCGGAGGCGTGCGGCATTCCGAAAATTGCGGAATTCAACCGGGGAGACAATTTTGGGAATGCGTATTTTCAAATGAATCAACGTCGGGGGGTACGCTGGAGCGCGACCAAAGCGTTTTTACGCCCCGTGATGAGCCGGTCGAACCTGACGGTGTTGACCGACACACACACACGCCGGGTTTTGTTCACTGAACATCCCGACAAAACGCAAGCGACGGGTGTCGAGGTTAGGACCGGTGATCACGTCGAGGCGTTCTATGCGCGCCATGAAATCTTGCTCGCTGCAGGATCGATCGGTTCCCCCCAATTGCTTCAATTGTCTGGCGTCGGTGCCTCGAAGCTCCTTAAAGCAAACGAGCTTCCGATAGTTCGCGACCTGCCGGGGGTAGGTGAAAATCTCCACGATCACCTCCAGATCCGCAGCATTTTTAAGGTGAGTAATACGGTCACCCTCAATCGTCGGGCGAGGACGTGGCTCGGCAAGCTGGCCATGGGATTGGAGTATTTAGCGTTTCGATCCGGACCACTCACGATGCCGCCTTCTCAACTAGGCGCGTTTGCTAAAAGTGATTCGGGCAGGAACAGCGCCAATATCGAGTGGCACGTACAGCCGTTGTCGTTGGATCGATTTGGGGAGCCACTCCACCGTTTTGATGCCATCACGCCGTCAGTTTGTAACCTGCAACCTACGAGTCGAGGCCATGTGCGAATCACGAGCCCCGAACCCGAGAACTATCCAGCCATTACCCTCAATTACCTCGCGACCCAAGAAGATTGTCGTGTCGCCGTTCAAGGGATGCGATTTACCCGAAGGATCATGGCGGACAAAGCGCTGGCTCGATTTCAACCGATGGAATGGCTACCTGGGTCGGAACTTACGTCGGATGACGAGATGTTGGATGCTGCTCGGGACTTAGGCACCACGATTTTTCACCCCGTGGGGACATGCGCAATGGGCGACGACGAACTTGCCGTGGTGGATGATCGCCTGCGGGTGCGTGGGATCCGCGGCTTGCGAGTTATTGATGCGTCGGTGATGCCACGTATTACGTCGGGTAACACCAATGCACCCACGGTGATGATTGCTGAGCAAGGGGCCCGGTTCATCGCGGAGAGCAGAGGACGTGAGGCAGGTTAGCCAACTAAGGCTGACGTTTTATAGACGTACGATCGATTCCAAGCCCATGCCATTAAGCCGACGACAACGTTGGTCACGGCGGTTGCGATGAAGATCCCTTGGTAACCCCAGAGACGATTCGCCAAGATAGCCAAAGGCACGTACAAAATGAGCGTCCTCAGCAGCGAAATCACGAAAGGAGGAAAAGGTTTTCCGAGTGCGTTGAAGCAGGAGCTGGCGACCGACATCATTCCCATGAATCCGATACTAAGTGGAATCACCAGAAAAAAAGAGCGGGCGACGTCGATAACGATTGGGTTGTCGTCAATCATACCGACCAGCGTTGTTCCGACGAGCATCATCACCGCAAACGTCAAAACGCCCCAGGCAAGGCAAAAACGATGGCATAGCGTCAACGCTAGCTTGACCCGGTCGTAAAATTTCGCTCCCCAATTTTGCCCGATAAAGGGTTCCGATGAAGAATAAACCGACCAGAGGATCATATGCGCCATGGTTTCAACTCGTGAGGCGACATTAAAACCAGCGACTACTTCGTGTCCGTGAGAAGCGAGCAATCGCGTGATGATCGCCATGGACAAGGGTTGTACCAAGCCACTCGCGATTGCAGGACCGCCGACGTAGAGGATGGCTTTCCAGGAATTGAGGAGTCCGACGAAGGACCAGTGGACCATGCGAGCCCTAACTAAGAGCAACGCAAACAGAAACACGCTCATAAATCTTGAGGCAACGTATGCCCAAGCAGCGCCAGCAATGCCGAGATCGAGGCCGAACCCTCCGAAAGAGTCAAAGATGAAGAAAGGGCAGAGGATAATCTGGATAATCGAGCCCGCCGTCATGATGATGCCTGGACTTGCAGCGCTGCCGGTAGCCCGCAAAAGTGTGGAGCCAACGATCGACAGTAGAAAAAATGGCATCCCGATCATGTAGACCTGCAAGTACTCGATGGTCATGCTGCGCACCATGTCTTGCGCCCCGAGCAGCGAGGCGATGGAGGGGGCCGCGAAATAGCCGGCGATGCCAAGAATGGTTCCGACGAGCACTGCCAGCAATTCGGCATGAGAAACCAAGCGTCGAACGTTGCCGCGATCCCCGCCACCCGCGGCCCTCGCAATCACCGACGAAGCGCCTGTACCGATTCCCATCGCGAACGCGAATAGCGTGATGGTGATGGGGTATGCGAAGCCCATAGCAGCGAGAGCTTCCGTGCCTAAAAAGCCTAGGTAGACGGCTTCGCCAAGTTGGGCGATGTTCATGGTGATCGAGCCCATCGCCATGAACGCGCCAAGGCGTACGAGGTGACCGACGACACTCCCTTGGGTAAAACTACCGACCTCTTGACGATCCGCCTCGATTCGGGGCTCGCTAGAACTGATTCCTTCGGGCTTCTCTTTCGACTCGATCAGACAACCCCTTCGACATGGCTCGAGTGCACCACAACAGCATGGCCCCCGGGTTCTTTGAGGATGAACGAACGGTGGAAGCGGGCCTCAGAGACGGGACTGGGCTCAAGGCCGAGCTCTGCAAACGCTGCGTGACTAGCGTCGACGTCGTCAACCATGAGATCAAATGGCGCTTGAAGATCGTCCGCGGGGTCGCCTTTCGACAAGATGAGGTGCGTTCCACCTCGTAGTTCGAGAATCGCCACATCGGAACCAGGTGACAGGTCACGCATCCCGGTTGCGACGAAAAAGGCTTTGCTTTTAGCTGGATCTGGAACGTTGATGCTGAGGTGTCCGACCCAAACCGAAGGTCTTACGTCTTCAGGTTTTCGCATCCAGCGCGACCGACTTGCCGTTTCCTCGACTGTTTGACCGGCTTTTGCCCAGCCAGAAAACCCTTCTTCGAGGTGGGCCACGTCCTGGTAACCCATGTCCAACAGCGCCTTTGCCGCAAAAGCGGATCGCCCTCCACCCGCACAGAACAAGACGGTGCGCTGTTCCTCCGTAAAGTAATTTCGGAAATACGGACTAGCGGGGTCTGCCCAAAATTCGAGCATGCCTCGAGGAGCATGGATTGCGCCGGGGATGGTGCCCGAATCAATCTGTTCCTGAATTTCGCGAATATCGAGTAGAAGCGGTGGTTTTGGTCCGGCAAGTTCTTTTGCCAGCGCTTCGATGCTTAGGTTTTCGATGGTTTGCTTGAGTTCGTCGACCGATTCAAAAATGGGTTTGATGGCCATCGTCGTCTCCGAGGAATCTATAACCAGTGTAACCCGTTATCCGACGGCTTGAATTGCAGACGATTGGCCGTGAAGATCTTTATTCGTGGTAAACGGTGTAGCGGTGTGACGGAAACTTTTACAGAGATAGACGGCTTACCGAACTTTAGCGGTATTGACGTTGATGAGATCGAGGAAACAATCAAACAATTGTTGGCGTCTAATCGGGAAGAGATCGAAGGAATCGTTGATCGCGCAGGTGATGACCCCACGTGGGAGATCTTCGTGGCACCGCTCGAGGAGATTGATGATCGCTTAACGAAAGCCTGGGGACCAATTGCTCACCTAAACGCAGTCGTCAGCACCGAAGCGCTGCGGGCGGCTCACGACGGATGTTTAGTGGCGTTGACGCAGTATTCGACTGAACTCGGGCAATCTCAGCCGCTTTACGACGCATACAAGAACTTACGCTCGAGCAAAGCGTATGACGACAAATTATCCGCACCACAGAAGAAAGTTGTAGATAACGCCTTGCTTGATTTCGAGTTGTCCGGGGTGGCTCTTGATAAACAAGCGAAGAAGCGATTTGCCGATATCTGCGATCGACTTGCCGTTCTCTCAAGTCAATTTCAGAACAACGTACTTGATGCGTCGGATGCCTGGACTCGGCTTTTGGAGAAGCCTGATTCGTTGCGTGGGTTGCCAGAAGTTAACTTGGCGATCGCGGCCGAGGCAGCACGAGTACGAGGCCTCGAGGGCTATTTGGTGACACTGGAAATGCCTTCCTATGCGGCCATTATGGATCATGCGGACGATCGGGAGTTACGGCGCGAAGTGCACGAGGCCTACGTCACACGAGCATCGGATAGAGGGCCTTACGCCGGGAACTTCGACAACACGAAGATCATGACGGAAATACTTATGCTGCGGCACGAGAAGGCACAGCTTCTCGGTTACGCCAACCACGCGGAGTTGTCGGTGGCGAAGAAAATGACAGAGGGTCCTGGTGAGATCGAAGGGTTTCTCGAGAATCTTCTCGAAAAGTCGTTACCGAAGGCGCGCGAGGATCTGGCCGAACTTTCCGACTTCGCGCTGGAAAAGTTGGGAATCGACGAGGTCCGTCCGTGGGACACGCGGTTTTTGTCGGAACAACTCCGACAAGAGAAATACGCGATTTCTGAAGAAGAATTGCGTCCGTATTTCCCCATGGAGAGGGTACTCACGGGAATGTTCGAGGTGGTCGAGCGTTTGTACGGGATCACGGTGCAACGTGCCGTCGCGCCAGATCGCTGGCACGATGACGTATTGTTTTTCGAGATTTTTCGCGATGAGGATCGTATCGCGCGGTTCTATGTCGACGCGTTTGCGCGGCCGCATAAACAGGGCGGCGCGTGGATGGATGATTGCCGAGTGCGACGCGAGACCGGTAATTTCCTGCAGTTACCGGCGGCGTTTCTCACCTGTAACTTTACGCCGCCGGTTGGTGACGTTCCTGCACTGTTGACGCACTCGGAAGTGGTCACTTTGTTTCATGAATTCGGTCACGGGCTTCATCACATGCTCACGCGACAAGCTTGCGCTGCGGTTTCAGGAATCAATGGTGTCGAGTGGGATGCCGTGGAATTGCCGAGTCAATTCATGGAGAACTGGTGCTGGCAGGCCGAATCGATCGGTCTCATCTCAGGTCATTGGCAAACCGGCGATCCGTTGCCCGAGGCACTGCTCAAACGCTTACTTGACGCGCGTAACTTTCAGTCAGGTTTGGCGATGGTGAGACAACTCGAGTTTGGACTGCTGGATATGGCATTGCATACGAGTCAGTCAGCGCTCGATCCTCTCGAGGCCATGCTCGACGTGCGCCAACGAACCGGCCTGGTGCGTCCGCCAGAGTATGATCGTTTCCCATGGGCGTTCGGACATATCTTTTCAGGAGGGTATGCCGCTGGTTACTACAGTTACCTGTGGTCCGAGGTTCTATCGGCCGACGCATTTGCCGCGTTTGAAGAAACGAGCGTATTCCATCGACCCACCGGACAACGATTCCTTCAAGAAATTCTTGAAGTCGGCGGATCGAAGGATGCGATCGATGGCTATAAGGCGTTTCGAGGAAGGGAACCGGATCCATCGGCGATGTTGCGGCACAAAGGACTCGTTACCACCTAAACGACGCGAATGATCTACATGGATTGGTTAAGAAATCCGTCGATGCGCTCGACGGCCTCGATGATGCTCTCGGTAGAACTCGCGTACGAGAAGCGAATAAACCCCTCACCCAAAGCGCCAAAACTGGTTCCGGCGACGGTAGCCACGCCGACTTCTTCCAGTAGTCGATTCTGTAACGTTTTCGCGTCGAATCCCGTGTCTTCTATGTTAGGGAAGGCATAAAACGCGCCGCCCGGCGTTCGGCAGCGGAAGCCGGGAAGAGCATTCAGTCGCTCGACGATCACCTTACGCCGCTCATCAAAGGCAGCCACCATCTGTGTCACGTTAATTTGCGGACCTTCAAGGGCCGCAAGTCCCGCATATTGCGCACTTGCGTTGACGCAAGAGTGACAGTTCACCGCGAGTCGAGTCGCTTGATCCACAAGAGTTTCTGGCCAAACCGAATAACCAAGTCGCCATCCAGTCATGGCGTAGGTTTTACTCCACCCATCGAGGAGGATGAGCCGATCGCGAATCTCCGGGTAATGCAAAAGCGAAACGTGGTCGTGACCGTCGTAACACATGCGTGAATAAATCTCGTCGCTAAGGACAGCGACTTCAGGGTATTCGGCGAGACCGGCCACGAGTTTGTCGACTTCTTCTTTGGCGACCGCACCGCCTGTTGGGTTAGCGGGCGAGTTAAGGATCACCAGCCGTGTTCGCGGGGTAATTTGGCTGAGGACACTGTCGGCGTTGAACGAGAAATCGCGATCTTCGAGCAACGGGATCGGGATCGCCTGAGCGCCGGAAAATTCAATGACCGATTCGTAGATGGGGAAACCTGGATTTGGATAGAGTATTTCTGCCCCGGCTTCGCCAAACATAAGAATCGCAAAAAACATGGTGACCTTACCGCCGGGCATCACCAGAACCTGTTTTGGGTCGATTTCGATGCCGCGGTTTTTGACGATGTCGGCAGCGACCGCTTCGCGAAGTTCAGGAATTCCTGGCGCCGGTGTATAGCCGTGATGACCGTCGCGCAGCGCTTTAATGGCCGCGTCGACGATGTGATCCGGGGTCCTAAAATCCGGCTGTCCGATGCCGAGGTTGATGATGTCGCGACCGGAGTCCTTGAGGGCTTCGGCTCGGGCCAGGACTTCGAAGGCGGTCTCGGTACCTAATCGGTTCATTTTGTCTGAAAGGTGCATCGTCATCCTTGTGTGCTGCTCTCGTGATGGCCAAGTCAAGGCCGTGGAAATCATATCGAAATCTGGCGGCCTGATGGTTGAGTATTTAGGACGGTTGAGCGAGCAAAGCGATCCACGGATGATGGGAGGGTAGGTACCGACGGAGACATCGTGAATATTGATTTGGAGAAACGCCCTGCGATCGGATCACGCGGCGTGATCGTTACCAATCATCCGCTTGGGTCAGCAGCAGGCGCGGAGATGCTGGCGGCCGGAGGTAATGCGATTGACGCAGCGATTGCTGCTCTGTTTGCACTCACCGTGGTGGAGCCGATGATGGTAGGCATATTCGGTGCCGGGATGGCCAACGTTCGACGCGACGATGGCAGTCATTGGTTCATCAATAATTATGCGGTTGCGCCTGCGGCTGCGACACCGGAGATGTACCGAACCGTTTCTAATACGTGGCCCGACTATCAGAAAACGCAGGATGACGAAAACGACGTGGGACCGCTTGCGGTGGGTGTTCCCGGGTCTTTAGCGGGATGGTGCGAGACGCTTGATCGATGTGGTCGGTTGTCGCTCGAAGACGTACTGCGACCCGCGATCGGATTTGCGACCAACGGTTTTCGGGCAACCGCGTACCTAAGCGGTATTGTCCGAGCCGTTGCACCGTCGATGTCGCGGTTCCCGGAGACTTCGAAGATCTACCTTCCGGACGGAAATCCGATTGGGGAAGGCGATTTGGTGGTCCAGCCGGAGTACGCCGAAACGCTAAAGAACATCGCTAAGTTCGGCCCTAATTTTCTCTACCAAGGCGACCTTGGCGTTTCTACAGTCGACTACCTTCAAAGTATTGGTGGGATCATGACGGTCGCTGACCTAAAAAATTACGGAACCGTCACCGACACGGTCGTCTCAGGTAGTTATCGCGGGTACCGAGTTATTGGGCCGCCACCACCTTCCGCGGGTGGGGTTCAGGTGATCGAAATGCTCAACATACTCGAAGGATTTGATTTGGCTTCGATGGGATTCGGATCCGTGGATTCCGTCCATGTGATTGCCGAAACCCTTAAGCTCGGGTTCGAGGATCGCAAGCGATACACGGGAGATCCTGCCTTCGTCGATGTCCCGGTCAGCATGTTGACGTCGACAGCGTATGCCGATAAACGCCGGCAGGAGATTGATATGCGTCGAGCGCGCTCGGTAACGGATACGGCAAGTGGCGAGTCGCCACACACGACGCACGTGACGGCGGCCGATGCTGAAGGCAACGTGATCGCTACGACGCAGACAATTCATGCGCCCTTCGGGTCGAAAGTGATGGTTCCAGGGACCGGCATGTTGCTAAACAACACGATGAACATTTTTGATCCGCATCCAGGTTTCGCCAATTCCATTGCACCTGGAAAACGAATGACCAGCAGCATGTCGCCACTCATTGTCATGAGCGGGGACGAGCCGTGGTTCGCGCTTGGCTTGCCCGGGGCGACTCGGATCTTTCCGTCGGCAATGCAGGCGGTGATCAATGTGATTGATCACGGCATGAATCCCCAAACGGCGGTCGAGGCGCCGCGGATTTGGACCCAAGGCCAAGAGCTCGAAATCGAGCAGGGCTTTGATCAAAGCGTGTTGCGTGGCATCGAGAGGCGTGGCCACGCATTGAACGAAGTTCGTTTAATTGGCGGTGGGATGGGAATGGTCGTGTTCAAGGGTAGTACGATGACGGGATCTTCATGCTGGCGTGCGGACGGGACTCCGATCGCGGTATCGGGTGGTATGGCACGGTTGGGAAGTCGATTTGACGTTCGCTAGCCGATGCGGGGTATGACGTCGAACTACCACAGGCGTCAACTTCCATATAGGATGCGCCACCTAAAAATTGGTGGACACTAACACCATGAGCGGACCTGACTTCGTAGCAACACCCTTAATTCCCGTCATCGCCCAAGACGTTGGCAGTGGCGCCGTGCTGATGTTGGCGTACATGAATGAGACTGCGTACGCCGAGACACTGAAAACGCGAAGGGTTTGTTATTTCAGCCGCAGTAGAAACAGGTTGTGGCGAAAAGGGGAGGAGAGCGGTCATGTGCAGGAACTTAGGCAGATCTTTTACGACTGCGATGCCGATACGATTTTGGTTAAGGTCGAACAAGTGGGTGGTGCCGCGTGCCACGAGGGTTACGAAAGTTGTTTTTTTCGCGAAATCAACCCTGACAGCGGTCTCGAGACCGTAATTGCCGATCGAGTTTTTGATCCTAAAAAGGTTTACGGGTAAGCATGGCAAACGTACTTAAGTTGGGCGTTCCTTCCGGTAGCTTGCAAGAACCGACGGCGGAATTATTTCGGCGCGCAGGCTACCAAATTACGTTTTCCACGCGATCGTATTATCCGACCGTGGACGATCCCGAAATCGATTGTTTGCTAGTGCGTGCACAGGAGATGGCTCGCTACGTGGAACAAGGGGTCTTGGATGCGGGGATCACGGGGCACGATTGGGTTGTCGAAACCGATGCCGATGTCGCCGAAGTTTGCGAGCTCGTTTATTCAAAAGTTAGTCGTCGACCAACGCGCTGGGTGCTCTGTGTCCCCGAGGACTCGTCCGTCAAAACGGTCGCTGATTTGCAGGGAAAACGGATTGCTACGGAGGTGGTTAATATCACCCGAAACTACTTAACGGACCATGGCGTCACGGCCGACGTTGAATTTTCATGGGGAGCGACTGAAGTCAAGCCTCCGAAACTTGCGGACGCGATTGTCGAAGTCACGGAAACCGGTAGCTCGCTGCGCGCGAACAATCTACGCATTGTCGATGAGGTTCTTGCCAGCACGCCGCGTTTGATCGTGAACCACACCGCTGCTTCCGACTCGTGGAAAAGCGAGAAGGTGGCCAATATCGAACTGATGTTGAAAGCGTGTTTGGCAGCGGAAGGTAAGGTTGGTCTGATGATGAACGTCCGACGGGCGGATCTTGAAGCAGTGGTCGGTGTTCTCCCGGCGCTTCAGACGCCAACGGTTTCAGCGCTTGCCGACGAAGAGTGGGTGGATGTCAATTCCATCGTTGAAGAATCCGTTGTGCGGTCAATCGTGCCCAAGCTCAAGATCGCGGGCGCGCGGGGTATTGTTGAGTACGCGATCAATAAGATTATCGAATAGGAGCGTGCACGAGACATCGTGCTATCGCGGAATTTCTCCTTCGACTTGTAAACGGTGAATGCGGCGCGGTTCATCGTCGTGGTCATGGACCGCGAAATGCATGACGCTCCGGTTATCCCACATGATGAGATCGTTCTGTGACCAAGCGTGTCGAGCTTGGAATTCAGGACGGCACGAGTGTTGAAAGAGGAAATCGAGTAGCGCCTGACTCTCGTCTGGATTCCATCCGCAAAACTGACGGGTGAACGCTCGACAGACGTACAACGACCGATTTTCAGTTTGATCGTGTGTTCGGACCACGGGGTGATTTGCTTCGGGAGCGTTCTCGACGGTCTCGCCGTATGTCCGCGCGAGTCCGGCTGCGGAATGGATCGCTTCGAGCGGGTCGATGGTCCTTCGGACGCCGTCTGAGAGGCTTTCGTATGCTAATTCTTGGTTGGCAAAGGCGGTATCGCCGCCGATCTTGGGTGTTTCCAGCGCGTACAACATGGTGAGTTTGGGTGGTGCCTCGTTGTAGGTCATGTCGGAGTGCCAATGTTGGTTGATGTCTCGGCGTTTGCCGACGTTGACCAGTTCAATGATTTCTGGGTACTCATCGAGCCCGGCGTACGGATGTCGAACCAGCTTGCCCCAACGGCGTGCAAAGTCCATGTGGTCCTGAGGTGTTAGCTGCTGTTCTGGGAATACAAGGACTTTGTGTTGGCAGAACAACTGATCGATGGTCAACCAAGTCTCATGATCCACGGTTCGAACGTCGAGTCCTTCAACGGTGGCTCCTAAAGGTGCCGCGATTCGGCGGATAGAAAAATCAGATACGCTCATCACGAGCTACAAGAAAGCATTGAGCAGCCGACGCGGTGCCGAGCCCACTCGGGGCGCTTGGCGGCGTATTCCTCCCGATCCGGCTGCTGGGTATAGGGTTTGCGCAGCACATCGAGCAACTCAGTTACCGACGCGAAGTCACCCTCGGCGGCGGCGTCGATCGCCAATTGCGCCCTGTAATTTCTTAGTACATAGAGCGGATTGACTTGGTTCATACGGTCACGTCGTTGCTGGTCTGAGAAGGAATCCGTGGCAGCGCGCTCCAGATAATCGTTGAGCCATCCAGAAATTTCGTTGGTGACAGGATCGGTCAACTCGGATTCTTCGTAAAATGCGTCGCGCAGGCAGCTTAAGCGGGCGGTTGGGCTCATCGCTTGCGTCACTTCCGCGAGACCGCGGTAAAAAAGGGTCATGTCGGTTTCGGCTAAGGAGAGGACTTTCCCGAGCCCATCCAATAACTCTGTGTCTTGCGATTCAAACTCCAACAGTCCCAATTTGTTGGCCATCATGTGCTGGGACCCCGACTCGTAAAGTGAGGCAAATTCGGACAATGCGTTTTCGAGTGGTTTGGCTTCTCCGACGAGGGGGTAAATGGCGTTGGCAAACTGCAATAAATTCCAATGTGCGATGGCGGGTTGTTGTCCAAACCGGTAGCGACGCCCGGCCGCATCGGTCGTGTTAGGTGTCCAATTGGGATCGTAGTTTTCAAGCCATCCGTAGGGACCGTAGTCGATTGTTAGTCCCAATATCGACATATTGTCCGTATTCATTACTCCGTGCACGAAACCAACTCGCATCCATTCCACGATCATGGTTGCGGTCAATTGGACAACTGTTCGAAACCATTCGATGTAAGTGCTTGCTTTGCCGATCGGTCCGGACTCCGGAAAGTGGTTCTTCACGGTGTAGTCGGCTAAATCTCGCAGCAGTTCGATTTCGTGACGCGACGCCAGTAGTTCGAAATTGCCGAACCGCAAGAAGGTGGGCGCGACACGACACACGATTGCACCCGGCTCCGCTTGAGGATGGCCGTCGTAAAGAATGTCGCGGACGACTTCCTCGCCCGTTAACGTAAGAGATAACGCGCGCGTTGTCGGAGTCCCCAAATGGTGCATCGCTTCGCTGCACAAGAATTCTCGGAGCGAGGAACGTAGTACGGCGAGACCGTCGGCTGTTCTGGAGTAAGGCGTCGGCCCCGCGCCCTTTAATTGCATGGCGTAGCGGGTTCGCTTGTCGGTCACGACATCGCCAAGATTGATGGCGCGCCCGTCGCCAAGTTGGCCGGCCCAATTGCCAAATTGATGACCGCCGTAACACATCGCGAATGGGTCCATCCCGGGAAGTAGTTTGTTGCCGGCTAATACTTGGAGAAACGTCTCTGATGTGCAGTCCGTGGTATCGATACCGAGGAGGTTGGCGGTTTCGGGCGAAAACGCGACCATCTTGGGGTCGCGAACTGGCGTCGGTTGAACTCGCGAATAACAGGCGCCAAGTACTTCGCGAACGAAGTTTCTTGGCTCCGAGTCCCCGGGCAATTCCGCAAGAAAGCGGTTGTCGAATTGGAGTTGAGTCTGCATCAGTCGACGATGGCGGAATACACTAGGTTCTTAAGTTGACCGCGGAAATTGAAGGTGTTTGATGGCATAAGTTGCGTCATAAAAATCACCACCAAATCTTCATGGGGATCAACCCAAAATATCGTGGATGCTGCTCCGCCCCAAAAGTAGTCCCCAGCGCCGAACTGACCGGCGTCGACCGTGCCGAGAGTCGTTGCGAAACCAAGTCCAAAGCCGATGCCATCGTAGGCGGTCTCAGAAAAAGCGCCTAAGGCGAGGCTCGACAAGTCGCCGCCGTTGGGCAAGTGATTCGTGCGCATGAGTTCAATGGTACGTGGTCCGAGGATTCGAGCTCCGTCGAGTTCACCACCGCGACGAAGCATTTCGCAAAAACGCCAATAATCGTGAGACGTGCCCACCAAGCCACCCCCACCCGAAAAAAAAGTCTTTGGCTGCAGATACGTGCTCGAAGCCGGGTCGTCGATCACGGCGAGAGATTTGTCCTGGCGGCGGGCGTAGTTTGCGGCAAACCTATTTGCGTCTTTAGTCGGCACCGTGAAACCGGTATCCGTCATGCCCAGCGGGCCAAATATTTCGGTTTGCAGATACTCATCAAAGGACGTGCCGGAAATCGCCTGAACTAGATAGCCGCAAACATCGGTCGAATACGAATACAGCCAAGCTTCTCCGGGCGAATAACGCAATGGGACTTGGCCGAGTTTGTGGACGAAACTCTCGAGCGTTTCACCCTCCTCGCTGCGCATCCCGACTGCGGCATAAGCCTTTTCGACGGGGTGTTGTCCGCCGCCGTAGGTGAGGCCTCCCGAGTGGCTCAGCAGATCGCGAAAGGTCATGGGCCGGTTAGCCGCACGGGTATTGAAGGGCGCCTCGTCGCCCGATACCCAGACGGGTAAGTCCTTCCATTCGGGAATGACGCGGTGCACGGGATCGTTGAGTTGAAAGTGCCCTTTTTCATAAAGCTGCATGAGCGCGACGGAGGTGATTGGTTTGCTCATCGAGTAGATGCGGAAAATGGTGTCATCGGCGATGGGAAGATGTCGTTCACGGTCGGCTTCCCCGAGGGACTGGAAATACGCTAAATGGCCGTGTCGTGCGACCAGGGTCTGGCAGCCGACGAGTTTTCCCGCCGCAATATAATTGCGGTCGAGGTGATCGGTAATTCGCGCTAAGCGATCCGTATCAAATCCTGCAGCCTCCGGTTGAATATCCATTACGCCCTCGGATCGGTTGAACTCATTGCTGATCAGTCGCGCGCTAGAATAACCAATCATAGGAACGATGTGCGATCGCGTGGGTCAGCGGAAGCAAACTCCCGAGGTTTGCCTCCAAACCGTTGGATGGAGCGTTCACACGGTCGGGATGTTGGGTCGTTAATGGTTTGACATGCTGCCAAGGCAACGTATCTTTTTACCGAGGTCATTTGGTGGCTAACAGTCTTGGAGATTCGCAATGACAACCATTAACTCAGTGTTGGGACCCATCTCGTCGGATGATCTTGGTTTCACGCTTATGCACGAACATGTCATGGTGAGCGCTCCTGCGATGTTTCGGACCTATCCGGATTTGTTTGGTCCCGAAGATCGCGAGGCTCGTGCAATCGACACGTTCAAAAAGGTAAAGGCCGAGGGCATCGATACGATCGTTGATGCCACGACCTACGATTTGGGACGGGATCCAGAACTTTTGGTTGCAGTGGCTGAAGGATCTGGCGTCAACATCATCAACGTCACCGGCTGGTGGCTGGACGTGCCGAGATTTCTGCGGGGTGTATCACCCAATCAAATGGCTCGAGAATTTATCAAAGATATCAACGACGGATTTCGTGGAACCGGAATTAAGGCTGGAATTCTGAAATGCGCGGCTGACTTCGAGGGGGTCACCGTGGATCTCGAGTTGATGGCCCGGGCTGCCGCTCGCGCGCAGATTGAAACGGGAATACCGTTGATGGTGCATTCGTACCCGACGGGTCAGGTGGCGAGACGTCAGATCGAGATTTTTCGTGAGGAGGGCGTCGATCTCACGCGCGTAAAAATCGATCATTCAAACGACACCACGGACATCGAATACTTAACGTGGATCCTCGATCAAGGTTGTTACTTGGGCCTTGATCGCTATCCGGGACGCCTTGTTAGTCCCGAGGCGCGTACGACCACGATGAAGACGCTGATCGATCAAGGGTACGGCGACAAGCTTTGCCCCTCACACGACTGTATTTGTCTCCATATCCACAAAGAACGCCCTGACGGCACGATCCCCGAAGAACATGATTTCTTTAGGAGTAACGTCGATCAGTACCTGTATATTCACCGCCATGTCATTCCCGACTTGGTTGAGATGGGGGTCAGCGACGAGACCGTGCGCAGTCTGTTCGTGGATAACCCCCGCCGCTTTTTTGCAGGCTCGTAGAACTTTGCTGTGAAAGCGTCCCTAGGCTGCTAACAAGCTCCTGAGGCATTCGTTGGTTCGAGTAAACGAAGCCCGACCGTCATCGCCGGCTGGGTAAACGCTCGCGATAACTTCTGTCGCCCCAGCATCAAAAAATTCTCTTAATCGAGCTTCGACCTCGGTTTCGTTTCCAACCACGGCGATTTCGCCGGCCTGGTCGATCCCTTCGGCGTCCAGTTGGCGTCGATAGTTGGGCAGGTGTCCATAGCCTTGGAAGATCTGCACGGACCGGGCGATGGCTTGTTCGTGATCGTCGTGGACACAAACTGGTACGCCGACGATGACTCGTGGTGCTGGTCGACCGGCATCTGCGGCCGCCTTGTTGATGGTTGGCGCGGTGTGATCCCGGATCGTTTTATTTCCAACCATCCAGGTGACGGTACCGTCGGCGACTTCGCCCGCCGCTTTGAGCATGAGGGGAGCGAGAGCCGACATCACCACGGGGAAAGGCGATGCCTCTGGGCAAGCGAATCCTGTGGTCATCTTGTACATTTCGCCATCGAATTCGACGCGTCCTTCTTCCCCTAGGGCTTTCAGTATGGATACATACTCGCGCATGTGACGGGCGGGACGTGAATATTCAAGCCCCAGTGCCTCGATACCAGGGGCGTGTGATGGTCCCACACCGAGTATCAAGCGACCCCCGGTAAGCGCGTTCACAGTGGCGGCTTGCTGGGCTAGCGCATTCGGATGTCGTGGGTAGGAGGGCACCACCGCAGTTCCAAGTTCGATGGTGCTTGTTTGAGGTCCCGCCAGCGCGATCATCGTTAGCGCATCGTAGGTACCGACTTGAGGACACCAATAACTCGAAAAGCCTTGGTTCTCCATCTCGCCGATCTCGTCGACGAGGCTTGAAAGCGGTTGACCTCGCCTAATGTTTCCACCGTAAATTCCTAATCTCATTGATAAAAACTCCTTTAGATAGTTCTTTAGGTTTCTGCCACTTGGCCGAATCTATGGCCGATTACGTAGCGGCAGCAACAAGTCATCGAATTCCAGCTAGCGCGTTGCTGATCCCTTCACTCGCCCAGCCTTGCCATGGGAGGGTGAAAAATCGGAATCCTTTGGCGATCAATTCACTTGGCTCAATACCCGGTGGTACAAAATACATGCCGGGGGCTACACCAACTTTCTTGCAAG
>ENA-UPTF01000432-UPTF01000432.1-marine-metagenome-genome-assembly--contig:-NODE-432-length-29886-cov-3.936060_pt1 | contig 29886 bp, 28 predicted proteins | sample MGYA00238166_ERZ767019 | MGnify/ENA primary metagenome ERZ767019 (study PRJEB28930, sample SAMN06266391) | marine metagenome | isolation source: Sea water from 250 m depth | place: Atlantic Ocean | study... | reverse complement strand
TCGGGCTGAGAGGATTTGAACCTCCGACCCCTGGTCCCCCAGACCAGTGCGCTAACCAAACTGCGCCACAGCCCGCAGCCACGCCACGATATCTGGGATACCGCTCCGATCCGCACGTTGAACTTGCTCAAGTGATTTGTTGCAACACCCAAACAATTCCCTCTAGTGCCCGCCACCCGAGGTATAGGACAGCGCCCGTGACTACCACCCAGAAATGCCAGGGAACGGACCCTCCGCTAGGTGGATCGCCCAGCCATTGTCCGCAGGCGGGACAGCCGCCTTGATCATCGACGAGGCCAATATCAAACTCGCGATTGCATCGATCGCACCAAGTCACGATTCGAGTACCGGTTGGGTCTCAAGCTGCTGAGTAAAACAGTGCATCGAGTTCCTTAACCGCGCCGTCGTAGCCTCATCTTGATCGGCGTTGCGCCGAGATCAAATTCTTCGCGTAAACGACGTTCAAGGTAACGCACATAGCTCGCTGGCAGCTCCTTGTTGGTGAACAACGTGAAGGTGGGTGGGTGAGTTGCGCCTTGCGTGGCGTAAAGAACCCGACCGCCGTGGGGTGCGGGCTGAGCGGACTGCGCTAGTTGAATCACTTCGTTTACGCGACGAGTTGGCACTCTTGTTTCGTATGCATCGATAGCCGCCTCCAAAGCGGGTACAAGGCGCTGTATTCCGCGCCCGGTCAAAGCGCTTATACGCAAGACCGGCGATTCGCCTAAGAAATGGAGTCGTTGCCCTAGCTGATACATCAGTTCATCTTTTTCTTCCTGGGTGACGACCTCCCATTTGTTCATCAAAATCACTATCGGACATCCCGCGGCATCCACTCGTTCGGCGAGACGTTGATCTTGTGAGGTCACTCCCTCGGATGCGTCAATCACAAGAAGGGCGACGTCGGCCTTGTCTATTGCTCGCAGCGCGCGAAGGGTGGAGTAGTACTCGGTGTCATCGTCAACCTTCGACTTTCGCCTCATGCCTGCCGTATCGATGAAACGCAATGGCCCTAATTCAGTCTCGACAACAGTGTCAATCGCGTCGCGTGTGGTGCCGGGCATATCGTGAACAACGGAACGCTCATCGCCAATCAGTCGGTTGAATAGCGTTGATTTCCCAACATTGGGCCTTCCCACAATGGCGACCCCGGGGACTTCTTCGTCAACTGTTGCTTCACTCGTGGACAGAAGTTCTTCACCAATCGGAGGCTCCGAGGCCGGCAACATCTGAACGATCCGATCAAGTAAATCGCCTGTGTTTCGGCTGTGGAGCGCCGAAACGCCAAGAGGATCTCCGAGACCTAACGACATGAACTCCCAGATATCTTGATCTCGAAGCGGGCTATCGATCTTGTTGACAGCGAGGATGACGCGAACCCCTGAGCGCCTCAATATCCATGCGACACGAGTGTCTTCTTCAGTGATCCCAGTCGCGCCGTCAACCACCATGACGATTAGGTCAGAGGTGTCGATTGCCCTCTCACTTTGGGCCGATACTTTGCCATCCAGATCAGATCCAGTGGGCATCCAACCACCCGTATCGACGAGAAGAAATGAATGCCCCAACCATTCTGCCTCTAAGGCTTTCCGGTCGCGGGTAACGCCCGGTCTCTCTTCAACAATTGCTTCGCGTCTGCCAAGGATTCGATTAAATAAGGTCGACTTACCCACGTTGGGTCTGCCAATCACTGAGACCACGGGCAGTGGACTTTGAGTGGTCATTTAGAAGATTCCTGTTGTGCCCGCAAAGAACCACTGCCTTTCCCAAGCGCCGCGCGCAAAGCAGCACCGTCAGTGGGGACTACCTCAACGTCCCTTGTCAGGTCGTCCGGCGATAGCCCGTCTAGAAACTTGCCGTTATTGAGACAGACGTCGGGCAACAGGTAGCGATGGCCTTCCGGCTCCGATGAAAGAACCCGACGCACGTCCGCACCGACCATGAGTCCACTCACCTTTACGTTGCCACCGAAGAAACGATTCTCGACCTCCAAAATTCGAATGTCGCTTCGTCCCAAAGAGTCGACTAGTGGTGACAGAACTTCCGCTCCATAAGATCCGGTGAGTATGCCGATCGGTAAATTCTTTCGGGCGCGAATTCCAACAGGTACAGGCTCTATACCGCTAGCGGAACTGGGATCGGAGATCTCACCGGCACGGTTTGAACCGCTGCTGTTGCTAGGTGCTCGGTACCCTTCAGCCGGAGCGCCGTCAACCCATTGGAAGAAACCAGAGCGCGGACCAATCCCCGGGAGCAACTTACCGGCGAACCCCGCTTCGAAAGCTCTTGCGATTCCAATGCCATCTTCATGCATAGGAAAGTCTTCGTAAGTGTCTGCGGCCGGGAATGGTTTCCCCGCCAAGAGGTAATACTCGTCGGCCGCGAACACCATTCTGCGTCCGATCGCGTCAAGGAATCGCTCCTGCCATCGTTCGACTGTGTGGACTACGTAGATCGCCTCATCTTTGGTGTGAGGACGCATTGATGGCTCTCGGTTGTGATCGCTGACTCCCAAGGGCACTACAGCCAACGATCTGAGCTCGGCATAGCGGTCGAGGATGCCGAGCATGGTGTCATCTAGGACTTCTCCATCGTTTATTCCCGGACATACGACTACTTGTCCGTGAATTTCGATGTTGAAGTCCAGGAGCGCTTTGAGCCAGCGGAGACTGTACCCACCTCGTCGGTTGCGAAGCATCCGAGTTCGGACCTCCGGATCGGTGGCGTGAATCGATACGTACAAGGGTGAGAGTCTTTCGTTTACGACCCTCTCGAGGTCCGCTTCGGTGAATCGAGTCAATGTCGTGAAATTTCCGTATAAAAACGAAAGACGATAGTCATCGTCTTTTAGATAAAGGCTTCGACGCATGCCCTTCGGCAACTGATAAATGAAGCAAAACTCGCAGTGATTGTCGCACGTCGTCACGCGGTCAAATATCGAAGCGTCGACCTCAGCACCGAGCGGCTCTCCGGCCACCTTCAGGACCTTCGTATCTTGTTCTATCCCTCCTCGTTGGATGGTCAGGACCGGATCAGCCTCGTCAACTAACAGTTGCCAGCGAATAACGTCCGTCGGTACCTCACCGTCAATCGCGATGATTTGGTCGCCTGGGCAGAGGCCAGCCGACTCCGCTGCACTGTCAGGCGCGACTGCGACGACGACCGGCAAGGACATGGTTTCAGGATACGGGTGACCGCGTCTGAGACCGAGCACGGATGCTCTGAACAAGCTAAGCGGTAACCTCGCCTTGATGAACGTGGATCAAGTGCTGTTGGCGTCGCCTAGGGGTTTTTGCGCCGGAGTAGAGATGGCAATCAAGGCCTTAGCGTGGATGGTGCGCTCGTTTGACCCGCCGGTCTATTGCTATCACGAGATCGTGCACAACCAACTGGTGGTTAATCGTTTCCGACAGTTAGGAGTCGTGTTTGTTGATGACGTGAGCCAAGTACCTGAGGGGCGCCCACTGATGCTTTCCGCTCATGGCTCAGCTCCCGAAGTAGTACGTGAAGCTCGACTTCGCGGAGGTTACGTAGTCGACGCTGTTTGTCCTCTGGTAACCAAAGTTCATCACGAAGTCCGTGTTCGTTCCCAAAAGGGTTATCGGATCGTGTACGTGGGACATCAAGGCCACGAAGAAGCCGTCGGAACCATGGCCGTGGCCCCTGACGCGATCAGCCTCGTCGAGGATGCGGTTCAAGTAGCCAATTTGCCAGAATTTGAAGAGCCGATCGCTATGTTGGCGCAAACGACGCTCAGTCATCGAGATTGGGAGGGCGTGTTGCAAGCGACGAAAGACCGGTTCCCTGATGTCTGGATGCCAGGACGTAGTGATCTTTGTTTCGCAACTACTAATAGGCAGTCGGCTTTGGCGTCGATTGCTCAGCGGTGCGACGCGGTTGTCGTCATTGGTTCTGCCAACTCTTCCAACACCATGGCACTTGTGAAACTGGCGGAAGAATCTGGTTGTCGACAGGTCTACCGCATCAATTCGGCGTCAGAGTTGCCAAGTGATTTAACAGGCACAGTTGGGGTGACCGCTGGCGCTTCAGCCCCTGAGGAACTAGTTGAAGCCGTCATCAAGAATCTTTCACCGACGACGGGGGTCGAAGAGATACGCATCACCGACGAAGACGAATATTTCCCGCCACCGAGGGAGATTCGAGAACTACTTTCGGCTCTTGAGACAGCGGTGCACGCGACTCTCGCCGTTCCTGCTGGTTCTCGAATAGCGCCGCTCGATCGCGAAATTGCAGCGAGTGAAGTTCTGGCTTCTCTATCGAATTAACAGTCGACCGTTTACTTCTCTTTACGGGTTCGTCTGCGGTTCACTGCCGGGCTCATAAACGTTCGGTGTGCCACAAATGATTTGGGCGCGGTCGAACAATTCTTGGATTTCCTCTCGCAGACGCTCAGAGGTTTTACGTACCTCTTGTCGCGATAAACGCCCTGTCGCGCTAAGAGGCGGGGGCGGAATGGGTTCGCCGATGATGACGTGAATACGTTTCGGATACAAGAATTTAGCGCCTCTCGGCATAGCTGCAGCTGTACCACCAATTCCAACGGGCACTATCGGTACTTGTGTTTTTGCGGCCAAATAAGCGGCTCCGTCAAATAACGGAAATATTCGAGGGCCGTCTTTGCGCTCTCCCTCGGGGAAAGCAACCACTGGATCTTCACCATTCTGAAGAACAGCCAGTGCCGTCAGCAGAGCAGCCCTATCAGCACTTCCCCGGCTGACAGGGAAACATCCGATCGTGGTAAAAAGCCAGCCAAAGAATCGGTTGTTCCACACCGATTCTTTGCCCATAAAACGTAGTCGTCTAGGGATACACGACTGTAGAGGCGTATCGATATAGCTTCGATGGTTCGGTGCCCACACGCAGGCGCCGTCAGGGATGTTGGACCGCCCTTCGACGGAGATTCGGTTCCAAAATTTGAAGAGGCCCCAAACCAGATATCTGAGCACGTGATATGTCGCGCGGTTGTACCAATGCGAGTTGGAGTCCGCTGCCGGCAGCTCGGGCTCCATTAGTCCTCCACCACAGAGCGAAACATATTCGCTAACTCCGACACAACTTGTTCAACTGTGAGGTCGCTCGTGTCGATTACTACCGCCCCAGGTGCTACCTGAAGTGGAGAATCGGACCGCGTCGAGTCAATTTGATCTCGTCGTTCTATATCTTCTGCCACGTCTCCCAGTGTCTGGATCGAGGACTGACCATAGCGTCGACGTGCTCGTACTTCCGGCTGAGCAGTAAGAAAAGCCTTGAATATCGCATCGGGAAATACTTTGGTGCCGATGTCGCGGCCTTCCATCACGCCGCCGCCGAGTTCGGTCGCCCATTTCCTCTGTTGGGCTACAAGAACGCGTCGCACTTTGGGATTCGCTGCTACAACGCTCACCAGCTGGTCGACCTCGGGAGTCCTGATTTCATCGGTAGCGTCAACCTCGTCAATGAAAGTTCGGTCGCCGATAGCTATCTTTGTTTGTTCGGCAAGTTCAGCTGTCGCATCTTGGTCGTCGGGATCGATTCCTGCTCGTAACGCGGCTACAGCAACGGCTCGGTACATGGCCCCTGTGTCGAAATGTGGAAGTTTTAATTCAGTAGCAAGTAAACGCGCGACCGTTGATTTACCAGATCCTGCTGGGCCGTCGATGGCGGCAACGGCGACGGTGTTTTCGCGAGATTTCGCTTTCGGTCGAAGCTCTTCGAGCCGTGAGAAGAAATCAGGAAATGTCTTGTTGACACACTCATGGTCGTTGATCTCTATTCGCGGAATTCGAAGCGACAATAAGGCCATGGACATAGCCATGCGGTGATCGTTATAGGTGTCAACGCGTGCTCCCCTGAGCGACCACAAATTCGGTCGCACGATGAGGCCATCTTCGCTTTCCTTTACTTCGACACCGCACTTGGTCAACTCGGTTCTCATTGCAGCTATTCGGTCAGTCTCTTTTCGCCTGATGAAACCGACCCCGGTGATTTCGATGTCGTTCTCCGCGAAGGCTGCTAACGCTGCCAGTGTCTGTGTTGTATCGGAAAAATCGCGGAGATCAAAGGTACCGCCCCGAATTCGGTCGCCTTCAACTTCTATGTAATTCTCGCCCCAGACAACTTTGGCTCCCAGCTGTTCCAGCACGTCTACGAATCGAATGTCTCCCTGACGGCTCTCGCTATGAAGGCCAGTGATTCTCACTCTCCCGTGAGTTATCGCAGCGGCAGCAAAAAAATATGAGGCTGCGGATGCATCCGGTTCGATGTGTACCTCGGCGGCCCGGTAATGGCCGGGGTTTACCACGTAGGTCGAATCATCTGGTTGTTCAACTAACACACCGAAGTCGCGCATCACTTCGACGGTCAGTTCGATATAAGGTCGGCTGATCGCAGGGCTCGTCAAATTTATCTTTAAGCCGTTCGAATAGAGCGGTGCTGCTAACAGCAGACCGCTCACGAATTGACTACTTGTTGCAGCTGCTATTTCGACCTCGCCCCTTTCTACTCCGCGAGCCGAAACTACGACAGGGAGCCCGCCGCGCTCGTTGAGCTCTTCGATCTCACATCCGAGATCGCGAAGCGCATCAATTTGTTCGGAGAATGGACGTGCCCGTAGTTCTTGAGCTCCGTCTAAGGTCACCCGACCGTTCCCCGCCGCTAATGTCGGCAACAGGAACCGAGACGTGGTGCCGGATTGTCTCGCGTTGATGGCTAACTCTTGAAACACCGGGGCGCCCGCTATCCCAGTGACCTCGATCTCAAAATTCTGACGATCCTCTTCAACCACTGCTCCAAACGAAACGATTGCCTCCAACATTGCTTCGGTGTCATCGGCATAAAGCACTCCTGACAGCCGACTCGTACCTTCGGACAGCGCAGCACAAAGCAACGCTCTGTTTGTTTGGCTCTTAGAACCGGGCAGGGAAATAATCCCCTCGGCCGGCGCGGCAAATGGTTGCATCAACAGCGAACTGTTCATGCCAGTTCTCTTGTGGTGGGTCGATATCCTTGCCCCGCCAAAACGGCCAAGAATCTCTGAACGTCACCCTCAGCAACTACCAGAACGAGAACGCCCTGTGCTCCTTCGGCCGAATGAGCGACCTCGATGTCGGCAACATTGACATCACAATCGGCGGCCAACATGGTGATATTTGCGATTTGACCTTTCCGGTCCGGTATCGGAATTCGAACTTCGACCAACTCTTGGGGTCTGACGTACCGCGAAGGCAAATTGGTGCGCGCCTTTCGCGCCTGGGAAAGCATGTCCGTTAAACCCGTTCGGTCTGAATGCGCCACGATGTTTCGGATAGCGCTAATACGGTCTGAAAATTCGTCAAGGACCGAGACAATTGCGTCTCTGTTCTCTTCGCAGATGTCTAACCATATTTCGGGGTGGCCCGCGGCAATGCGAGTCATATCTCGGAAACCGCCTGCGGCCAGACGGAGTAGAGGCGCATCGTCCAATGCGCGGTCATCGGCGAGACACATCAGGCTTGCTGCGGTGAGATGGGGTACGTGCGAAACAATCGCCACTAACGCGTCGTGGCGCTCCGGATCCATGGTTACGACGTCGCAACCCACCGAGGTAAGCACAGTTTGAAGGTCACGTAGTCCGAGATCATCGGTGCCTGAGGTCGGGGTAAGCACCCAGACGGCACCGTCAAAAATTGCATGATTGGCACCATCGACGCCTTCTTGTTCCGAGCCCGCCATCGGATGCCCAGGCACGAATCGCGGGTCGTTGACGCTTCGCGCTACCGTCGTTTTCACGCTTCCGGTATCAGTCACTATGCCGGAAGTGTCACGGAGAGCATTACGAATCTCTGTCTCCAGGGCGCTCGCTGGTACTGCTACGAATGTCAACTCGGAGTGCGCGTCCATACCAACGGCGTCTAACACTCCGAGTTCTAAAGCCCGTTCACTCCGATTGACATCGACGTCTCTGCCTGTGACGTGCCACCCCTCGGATCGGAGGGCGAGCGCTATCGAACCGCCAATCAATCCAGTTCCCACGATCTGAGCACGACGCGCATTCTTAGTCATTGGGAACCAAATCCGTCTGCTGGGAGGAAAGTCCTACGTTCGGCATGGTACCCAAGGCGTCGCCAAAGCTCAGTGTGAGATTATTAATTGATTGTCGCCGCATATAGAGAACGGACCTCTTCTGCGCTAAGAATTCGCCACGCTCCGGCCGCCAATGCTTTATCGCTGATCGGTCCGATTCGCACTCGTACCAGCCGAACTACCGGGTGGCCAACGGCGGCACACATTCGACGCACTTGACGGTTGCGACCTTCGCTAATGACAAGCTTGAGTAGGCCATCCTGTGGCATTGAGACTGCGGCGGGGGCAGTAAGCCCATCATCTAGTTCAACTCCCTCCCGCAGTTGACGAAGGGCGAGCCTGGTTGGGACGCCTTCCACGTGAGCTAGGTACTCTTTGGGGATTCCGAAACTTGGATGCGTCAATCTGTGAGTCAAGTTTCCATCATTGGTCAGAACAATCAGGCCCTCACTATCGGTGTCGAGCCGGCCAACTGGGAAAACCCTGGATTCGGAATGTATGAGGTCAACGACTGTAGGTCTCCCCTGCGGATCATGAGCCGTCGAAACGACATCACGCGGCTTATGTAGTAGGTAGTGCACAAGATCCGGGTCGCGAAGAATCGGAACGCTGTCGAGTTCAATCTGATCATTCGGTCGAACTTTGTCTCCCAGAGTTGCTACCTGGCCGTTTATCGTCACTCGACCTGCCTTAATGAATTCTTCGCCAGCACGTCTGCTCGCGACTCCTGATCGAGCTAGTGCCTTCTGGAGTCGTTCTGACGACTCCTCAGCAGTCACGTCGGTGGACTCAAATCGCTAGTGCCGCTGGGCTCCGCCGTTTCGTCGACACCGCGGAGCGCTACTTCAAGGGTCTCGACTACCTCCGCTTCAGGAACGAAATCGCTCAGCTTGGGAAGGTCTTGAACAGTGTCGAGGCCGAGGCGTTCAAGGAACAGCGTCGTCGTACCATACATTGTCGCGTTGCCCGGGCCTGGGTCACGACCAACTTCTTCTATATAGCCTCGTTGCTGCAGTGTTCGGGCGACGCTGTCAACGTTGACTCCGCGAATCGATGCTATCTGGGCTCTTGAAATTGGTTGTTTGTACGCCACAATGGCCAACGTTTCCAAAGCCGCTGTGGAGAGACGGGTCGCTCGTCCTTCGAGAACAAAGCGTTCGACGTAGGGAGCTTGGGCGTCCGAAGTTTGATAGCGATAACCGCCAGCGACGCGATTGATGGTGAATCCACGCTCTTCTTGTGCGTAGCTATCGGTCAAGTATTCGCAAAGCGCGTCGACGGTTTCGACGCCGACTTCTAACAACTGGGCAAGAACCGTTGGAGGCACGGGATCGGAAGCCACCAAAAGAATTGCTTCAAGAGCAGCGCGCACGTCTGCCGGGACAACGTTGGGGTCAATGTCCGGAAATACGTCATCGGAAGGTAACGGACTAGAGAGGGACCCTTCATTCTCTAGTTGAGCGGCAAGCTCTTGAAAGACCTCAGCGTCATCCTCAGCCGTCATATGAGACGACCCCCGTGGGTAGTAGCACTTCGTCTTCATTCCCAATCCAGGTCAGCGTTATATCTCCAAATCTTTCTGGTTGATCTAACTCGACATGACCTTGTTTGAATAGCTCGAGGACAGCCAGAAATTGGACGACTACCTGAATCCGATCAGCTAGACCACTCGTTAGTTGCCTGAAACTGGTTTTTTCAAGTTTTGGCAGTTGATCGATCAGATCAAACATGGCATCGGTAACCGACGCGGTGATAGGGGCAATATGCGCGACGTCTACTCGCGCCGACGGTTTCGAAGCCGATGCTCTCATAAACGCATCTGAGACGTCCTGAATTGACAAGCCGTTTAGAAGATCCGGAGCCAGAGACAGGTACCTCTCGTCGGGACCAGCGGACCGCGGATAGCTGAACGACGCGCGATGAGCCAACTGTCGTATCGCTACCGCCGCGCTCTTAAAGGTTTTGCACTCCAACAAACGCGCAAGCAGCAGGTCGCGTTCCTCCCATATGCCAAGTTCGTCATCGAGGTTGCCGTCTACTTCGTCTGGGAGCAGCCGACGGGTCTTCAGTTCGACAAGGGTTGCCGCAATCAATAGAAATTCTGTGGTGCGCTCAAGATCGATGCCGCCGGCATCGTGACCCTGCCTTTCGAGCGCCGTAACTATTCGGTGCATCTCTTCCAAGTAGACATCCACGATGTGACTTAAAGACACTTCATAGATATCGACCTCTTGTTGCAGAATGAGACGCAGAAGAAGGTCGAACGGGCCCTCAAATACGTCCGTCTGTACCTCGTAGGGCATTTCCTAAAGATAGCGGAGCAAATCACATCGATGTAAGACGCTCGCTCAGTCTTTCTGATCATTTTCCGACGCCTTCCCGGCCTCTTCGGATGGTTTGCGGCGATAGCTGCGGTACCGTCAGGCTCTATGACAAGAGTGCTGTCGGGTATCCAACCCACAGGAGACGTCCATCTCGGTAACTTTCTGGGCGCGCTCCGTCAGTGGGCTATTGACCAGCACACCCATGACAGCTTCTACACCGCAGTCGACCTTCACGCCGTGACAGTTCAGCAGGATCCATTGGAACTGCGTTCTAAGACCCTCGAGACAATGGCAACGTTGGTCGCAGTCGGTCTCGATCCTGAGGTATGCACTCTCTTTGTCCAGAGTCACGTTCCTTGCCACACTGAGTTGTCGTGGCTTCTGGAGTGCACTGTTTCTTTCGGAGAGTTACGCCGAATGACCCAGTTCAAAGACAAATCGGCAAAACAAAGTGACTCCGGACAAGAACATGTATCTGCTGGCTTATTCACTTACCCGGCTCTCATGGCCGCCGATATTTTGATTTATGACGCCGATCGCGTTCCGGTAGGCGACGACCAGCGTCAGCACCTCGAGTTGACGCGCGATATAGCCGAGCGTTTCAACTCTCGTTACGGTGAAACATTCGTGCTACCCGAAGCTGCAATTCCCAAAATTGCAGCGAGAGTGATGGATCTTCAAGAACCAACGAACAAGATGTCTAAGTCCTCGGAGTCCCCGATGGGTACGGTAGGCATTTTTGAGGAAACAAGCGCCATCGCTAAAAAGTTCAAACGAGCGATCACCGATTCCGAAAATCAGGTTCGATTTGATTTCGAAACGAAACCCGGTGTCACGAATTTGTTGTCAATATTGGGTGCCGCTACCGACCGGGATCCTGAGTCGCTCGCCGACGAATACCACCAATATGGTCCCCTCAAAAATGACACTGCGGAGGCCATCATCACTGTCCTCGCGCCGGTGCAGAATCGCCGAGCGGAACTTCTCGCTGATCCTGCGGAGTTAGAAAGAATCATTGCTCGCGGAGCGGAGAAGGCATCTGAAGTCGCCGTAGTGACTGTGCAGCGAGCCAAAGACGCAATGGGCTTTCTGTCCGCTGGGTGACCCAATGCCTAGGTCAACTTAGAACTGTTCTTTGCCTTCGTCACTGATCTTGCCGCCACGGAAAACTGACACCTGAGGGATGTTGGAGGTGACATCACCAGATCGCCATCTTCTGAAACCGAAGACGAAAATGGCGGCTCCAACCACCGTCACTATCGTTGCGGCTTCGGTCGCGATTCCCGCTAAACCGGAGCCTAGGAAGATCACTAATATGCCGCCAACCATTGTTCGAACGTGTCGATTCGACAACTTCAAAGGTCTACGTTTTGTCGCGTTGCGTTCTTCAATCGTTTCTACGCGACCGTTCTCTAAACGGCAGGTCAGCAAAGCTTTTTCTTCAGTGGTCACATCGGGAGCCATGTTGGCGACGGCATAATCTTCTGCTGCCCGAACAGCAGTTTCGATGTCCTGTGGCGCAGGAACACCTTTCGCTACACGTTCAGCGGCCTCGGGGTCGCGCTTGATTAACCAATCCCGAAAAGACACCAAAGCTCGATCGATCACTAGCCTCTGATCTTTCGTAAGTTGTGAACGCGCTTTTTGGCGAGCCTTCGAAGTGGCTTCATCAACTGACTGCAACTTGAACGTTCCGACGCGATCCCCGTAGGCCCGGAGGATTACGTCTTGAAGAGTTTCTGTAATTTTTATTGCGTCCATTGAGACTCCTCACACTGCAGCGTTGTCTGCCCGTCGTAACACCGTGGCGCGCACGGGGTCAACAGTCCACGCTTCGGGTCCTAAATGATGCTGAGCGGCCCACATCACCACAAATTGATCACTTCCCGCCTTTGCTAGCAGACATGATCCCGCCTGCGGATACTCAATTAATTCTGCCAGTCGTGGTAACCACCCCTCCTTGGACCTCCATCGATTGAGGCGCTCTCTACTTACAGGCTGTACCAGTGCGGCCAAAACCCTAAGAATAAGGGTCGAGTGAGTGGTGATTTTTCCAATGTCGTGCATCAACGCAGCAGCGACGGCCGTTTTGTCTTTCGGTAGCTCGTGCTCAACGATTCTCGCTACTGCAATCGAATGCGTCTGATCTGCAGGACCCATCGCTGACCAGAGTTCCATTTCATTTTTAGAAAGCTGCTGCTCCACCCAACTTTCGTCCGATGGGCTCGGCTTAATGCAGGTGAGTGAACCCAAAAACCTCTTCGTTAGGTGATGAAAATCTCTGGCCAGCACAGCAGTGAAGTTACTTGTCACGTAACTCAGCTTCGGCGCGGGGATGATATGTGTCATATGCCAAACGGATTTCTTCGTCCCTAAGGGCTGTATATATCTGCGTACTACTAATCGATCGATGACCCAAGAGTTCTTGTACATAACGAATCTTTGCGCCATTCACCAGCATGTGCGTGGCGCATGAATGACGCAACACATGAGGTGTGAGTTCCTCACCGAGGCCCACTCTCTCTCCGTGTCCCCGAACAACCAACCAGGCTCCTTGACGACTGAGCCGTTTGCCTCGCGTTCTTCCACCAGTGCTGAGAAAAACAGCTGGTTCCGCGGGTCCTTGATCTCGTCGGAGGTCCAATACAGCCTTTCGCCCTACCCCGCTCATCCACTGCTCTAGCGCTTCCTGGGCGGGGCCACCTAAGGGAACAATCCGCTCCCGACGCCCCTTTCCGAAAACTCGCAAGAGCTCGCCATCTAAGTCAACGTCGACGTCTGAAAGCCCTACCAATTCGCCTATGCGTAGACCGCATCCGTAGAGAACCTCCAATATGGCCCGGTCGCGGTAAGTAGTCGGATCATCACCCACCGGCGAAGCGAGCAAAGACTCCACCTGCTCGAGAGTCAGCGCCTTCGGTAAAGGTCGGGGCACAGGGGGCACTTCGACAGAGGCACCTGGGTCCGTTTCGGTTATTCCTTCCGCAGCCAAAAAGCGGAAGAAGGAACGAATTGCAACGGTAGCGCGAGCGACGCTGGCTGGAGCTAGCTCCGAAGCTTTCAGATGGGCTACATAGGCGGTGATATCGCGTTGTTTGGCGGTGGTCGTGAGCCGCTTTTCGGTCGTGTCAAGCCAGCCAAGGAAGTTGGTGACGTCCCTGCGGTACCCAGAAACAGTTGACTGCGCCCTCATCTTTTCTACCGTCAACCATCGTAAAAATTCCTCTAATTCAGGGCTGCCCGTTCTTTCATCCATCAGACCGCAAAGCCAACTTTTGTTGGGCAAGCAGGAGACCGGCGACCGTTTTGGCGTCGGTGATTTCGCCATCGGCAATCATCCCTCCTACGTCGGCCAATGGAATCTTTTCGACTGTCATTGACTCTTCTTCCACTCCATCGGCTCGGCGCGTTGTCCAGGTAAGGCCTCGAGCCAGAAAGATCGATATCGCCTCGTCAGTAAATCCAACAGCGGTGGCAAGCGTGACAAGGTGTTCGAGGGTCTCCGACACACACCCAACTTCTTCTTCCAATTCGCGACGAGCCGTTTCGAACTCGGACTCACCTTCTTTATCTCGTAACCCGGCTGGTAGCTCTAAAAGCCACGCATTTAGGGGAGTGCGAAATTGGCGGACGAGTAAAACATGTGCCTGATCGTCCGTTAACGGCACGATGGCCACTGCGCCGCGATGACGAACGATGTCTCGTTCAAATACCTCGCCCGAACTGTCGATCCAGCTGGTCGAGTACAGATCAAAAGCGTAGCCAGAGTGCAACAATTGTTCGCTCACCAAGGAGAACTTGGGGTCGGATCGGCCGACCACAGTTCAACTCGCCGATTCAGTACGAGACTCGAGGAGCTTGGGATTTCGCCCTTCGGCTCTAGCTAGGGCAGCTCCTACGAGACCCCCGAAAAGAGGTGCGGGTCGGTCTGGTCGACTCTTGAACTCCGGATGAGCCTGCGTACCTATCCAGAATGGATGCTCCTCAAGTTCTATAAACTCGACCAATCGGCCGTCCGGTGACAACCCACTACATTTGAGACCGTGTTCCTCCATGGGGACCCGATAGTCGTTATTGACCTCGTAACGGTGACGATGACGCTCATATATCAAAGCATCTCCATATAACGCCGCCACCTTGCTGGAATCGAGCAGCCGCGCGGGATATAGACCTAGCCGCATGGTGCCGCCCATGTCGGTCACATCGCGTTGCGAATCCATCAAGTCGACAACAGGGTGCGAGGTAGTGGGATCAAACTCTCGGCTGTTTGCATCTACCAGACCTAACTCGTTACGACAGAACTCGGTCACCATGACCTGAAGGCCGAGGCATATGCCTAAACAAGGGACATCGTTTTCTCTGGCGTATCGAGCGGCGGCGATTTTCCCTTCGATGCCGCGTTCTCCAAACCCACCGGGGATGATCATGCCGTCCAATGGCGCGAGTCGGCCACTTGCGAGGAGGCCTTCAACGTCTTCAGCTTGAATCCAATCAATATCTATCTCTGCTCCATGGTGATAGCCGCCGTGACGTAGAGCTTCGACTACGGACATATATGCATCTGGAAGGCTCACGTATTTGCCGATTATCCCTATCCGCACCGTAGAGGTCGCATCCTCTATGCGTTCAACTAGTGCAGACCAAGAGCGGAGATCCGGTTCTAGATCCGCTATACCCAATATGTCGCAGATATACCGATCGAGGCCCTCTTCGTGCAGTGTGAGTGGCACTTCGTACAGATTCGACGCGTCTGGGGCATTAACGACCCCTGAGAGTTCCACGTCGCACAAACGTGAAATCTTTTCACGCAACGCCGTGCCGATGGGTTCTTCGCTTCGAAGAACTACTGCGTCGGGTTGAATTCCTCTGCTTCGTAACTCTGTCACCGAGTGTTGAGTGGGCTTGGTTTTTTGTTCGCCGGACGGACCGATAAACGGAACCAGAGTTACATGCACGTAGCAGACGTTGCCGCGACCAGCATCTAGTCGCATTTGTCGTATTGCTTCGAGAAACGGGAGAATTTCAATGTCTCCAGCAGTGCCTCCGACTTCAGTTATGACTACATCGGTGTCGGCTGTGGCGAGACGTCGAATGCGCCGCTTGATCTCATCGGTTATGTGGGGGATCACCTGGACTGTCTTACCTAGGTAGTCTCCGTGACGTTCAGCCGCGAGAACAGCCTGATATATCGAACCTGTTGTTGCGTTCGAATCCTTCGTCAACGGCTCGTCGATAAAACGCTCATAGTGCCCCAGGTCGAGATCAGTTTCGCCTCCGTCATCAGTGACGAAGACTTCGCCGTGTTCGAAGGGGTTCATCGTTCCAGGATCAACGTTGATGTACGGGTCGAACTTCTGCATCGTCACCCGAAGTCCTCTTGCTTTCAAGAGGCGCCCGAGGGAAGAGCCTGTTATTCCCTTGCCGAGTCCACTCGCAACCCCACCAGTCACGAAAATGTGTTTAGTCATGGTTGAGGTCCCGCTGCACTTGAAGAGAATTTAGCGGGTGACTTCCCTGATGGTGTTGAACTTCGATGACACTTTTTGATGAATTCAAAAATTCGTAATCTTTTAAATTCGTGTCCATTTCAGTCCTGCCGGTGTTGCGCGCCCATGCGGTCGAGCCGGTCTAGGGCCGCGTTGCCGGCGATCACTTCGCTGAAAGACGTTCTCTCGCTCACCAAGTTCAGACCAGCTAGCACGACTAGAACTATCCATTGAACGAGAGAGGACCCAACCAAAACGACTGAAAACGCCAACACTGCACCCGTCGTGTTCACTCCGGTATCACCCTGCATGTGACGTTCCATCAACTCTGAAGGAGCCAGCCCCACGCTCGCTCCGACCACCCCTGAGGCCCAAACCAGATTCAAAACCGAATCCGAGGCGCCCCAAACCGCTGTTGCAACGAAAAGTGTTATGAACGAGAACATGGCGACTTTGGAAGAGCGCGCGGGTGCTCTGTCAAGAAGATTCAACAAATTCGCTCCCAGGGCGACTATCGCCGCGCTGCGGGCGAGGCCGACTAGCCCATCGCTTACGTCAGCAATTAGCACGGCGCCAAACGAAACCAGAACACCGCCGACGAGTTTCAGAACGCCCGTAGAGAAAACACCCTCAGATATGGCCGATTCAAGGTGTCCTTGAAGTCCACCTCCGGTCGCCTCGGCTCGGGTGTCATCGATCCAACCCAAGAGTCCGAAAGCCAAAACCAAAATGAGCACCGCTAAAGCATGTTTGCCGTAGAAGGACTCGCTAAATCCCCAATAAAGATTCGCGACTACGAGAACCTCAATCAGAACAACAAAGGCGCCTGATACGCCGGTTACAGATTTGCCGCGATAATTGTCTTTCTGCCATTGAGGTCTTGACAACGCCGGTCCGAGGCGCCCCCAACAAAGCAAAGCGCCGATTGCCGCTACAAAAAAGGTTCCTATCGTAAGGATCACTTCGCGTTCTTTCTAAGCAAGCCACTTACTACTACCTCCAGAGTGGACCGCCATCCGAGCCGAGACGCGGACGCTTTGAGGACATCTCTGCACTGAAGAGCTCTATGAGCGACGCCTCTTGGTCCTCTGCCTGATGGTCGATGCGAGAAAGGGGCGGGGATTTCTTGGATACGGGCGCCCGCGAGGTGCGCGTCAATAGTGAGGGCTAGTTCCAAACCAAATCCATCGGCGACTTCTAGTGAGCGCATAAGTGGACCACTGACCGCTCGTTGACCCGATAACGGTTCGACAAATAGGCGACCCGTCGCCCGTTGGAGTATCCGAATAGCGGTTCGCTTCACGATGCTGAAGCCTCGCGACCGTCCGCTCTCCGGAAAGATCCCGATTGTCATATCTGCCTGACCGCCAACCAACGGTTCAAGGAGAACCTTTGCGTGCGAAGCGGAGGCACCAAGATCAGCGTCGATCAGCAAGTAACTTTCAGGGGCTCCCGAGGCAGCTATCCCGGCGGCGACCGCTCCTCCCTTACCTCGATTGCTGTCAAGCGTGATGACGCGAGCCCCAGCCTCCCGAGCCGCTTCGCCGGTGCCGTCGACCGAACCATCGTCAACTACTACCACTTCGCCGATCGTGTTGAGTTCTACAAGCGCCGTCACTGTCGCCGCTATCGAGTCAACTCTGTCTCTAGCAGGCACGACCGCTACAACGTGAGTCACTGGGGAACGCGTCCTTCGGAGGTACTTAGGTTCCCGTAATGACCAGTCGCTGGAAGGCGATCTAAACCGAGTAGCAGAGACAGTCTGCCCTCGAACGATTCGACTTCATCGAAGGTCGACAAATTCTGCGCGAGTACGGAGTCATTTCGAACCCTGTTGACTATTTGCCCTCGAGGCTTTCCTTCCACCGAGATCTCCACTAAGGCTGCTGTTCCACCCTCGGCTTTTTCTGCGATTTGATGCAGGAGCGGTACGAAAAACCCGTCGTGAAGGTCGATATGGTCGGAATCATTAATGATGATCACACGGTTTGCAGAATTGGAGATGCTGTCCAGGTCGCGCGTCGACAAGTAGCGGTCGAACCGCAATAGGCCTAAGTCTCTAAGGTCGTTGAAGAGCGTCGGAGTGGGTTCGAAGTCTGCTTCGGGGAGCATCTCTTCGGCTAAGAGCGATGTAGCGACAACAGATACGGTCAATTGGGCGAGGTCGCTGTCGTCTGAATCCGCGCCAAAGAGTTCCGTTAACGCAGCTAATGTTCGCTGGTTCTCGAAGTCCATGGTCGACTCGATCCATAGCATTCCTAGGTATTCGCCATCGGAACGGGTCAGCAGATCTCTAATTCTCCAAGCTACGGTGCTGTCGATCCCCGTAGGCGCCAGGACAACCCAAGATGTTCCGAGTAGACGTGCCCGTGGCATCACGGCTTCAATCGTGTCCAACAAAGTGTCGGTTGTTGCCGCTTCACGCTCAGCTTGTTCTATTAATGCATCAGCTTGTTCACTTGCGGCGGCACGTTCTGCAGCTAGTTCGGTTCGATGTTGTTCAGCCCGACGCGTTGCTTCAGATTGAATTTCTTGCGTAGCCACTATCGCGGCATCTTTGGCTTCAACCGCCTCTTGTTTCTGCCTTACCGCTTCTGCGCGTTCGGTCTCGAACTCGTTGACCTGATCTTCCAATTCGTTGACGAGGACGGAGTCAACAAAGGTGGAGCCCAGAGCTAAGCCAATTCCCAGAGCGAGGAACACGGCGACGATACTGATGATGTGATATCTCAGATTGATCACTTCGAAATCACATCCCTAAATTCAGCCAGAGGGTGCGCAGCAAAAGGCGGACGGGCTCTGTCACGACAGCAATGACGGCCAGAGTGAATAGAGCCGAGAGAATCAGTAGACCCAGATCACGCTTACGCACTTGGGTGCGGTAGAGGCGGTTGACTCCCTTTGCGTCTACCAGGATCGCCGAGACCTTCATTCTGGTCAGAAACGTTGACGCCATTCCTCTGCGTCCCTTGTCGAAAAAATCTGCCATGGACGTGTGCGATCCCACCAGAACTATGAGTTCCGCTCGTTCTTCGAACGCCATCCGCATTGCGATGTCTTCACTCGTGCCGACGCCCTCTACTATCGAATACTCGACGCCGAGACGATCCAATCGGGTCGCGCCGGGAGCTAGACCGCCCGGGTAGGCGTGTACCAGCAGTTGTGCGCCACATTTGAGGGCGTCTCGGGACACCGAATCGAAGTCGCCAAGTATCAGGTCGGGGGTAAGCCCTACCTCGAGCAACGCGTCGGCGCCGCCGTCAACGCCAATGAGTACAGGTTGCATGTCGCGCATGTACCCAGTTCTCCTCAGCGCGGCTAAGTCTTCGCGGTAATCGATTCCGCGAACGACTATCAGAATCTGCCGTTGGGAAAGTGTGACTGAAAGTTCCGGGAGTGTTAGATCTTCGGTGATGAGTTCGGGCTCGGTAGCCAGATACTGCAGAGTGTTGGCGGCGAATTGACCGAGTTCGCCTCGTACTGCTTCTCGCGCCAGCTCAAGCCGTCGCTCCAGATCCGCCAGTGTCGGTCGGCTTCCGCGGCAGATGGCCTCCCCGTTCATGTAGACGCGATCATCGACAATTGAGAGTCTGTCTCCTTCATGAATTCCGTTGAAAACGCCGACTCCAATTCCGTCGATTAGCGGTACTCCTGCTTGTAGGAGGGCGAGCGCTCCTAGTGCGGGATAACGCCCCGACATGCTTTGAGATGCATTCAGAACCGCTGACACCTTCGCCGCTACGAGCCCCTCCGCAGCGAGCCGGTCTAGATCTTCGTGATTGATCACTGCTATGTCGCCAGGTTGGAGGCGCGGAATCAGATTCTTGGTCCGACGGTCTATGCGGGTATAGGCCCCGAGCTTTTTTTCTCCAGCTACGCCCTCACTCCGCCTGAGCCTCACACCTGACTCCGATCCAGTTTTGCTTGTTGCAAAAGTTCGGTCGCGTGTTCTCGCCCGCTCTTGGAGTCAGGCTGTCCGGCGAGCATGCGCGCAAGCTCTCGGACACGGTGATCGTCGGTCACCTCCGTAACGGTCGAAACGACGTCCCGCCCGTCGTCGCTTTTATCAACCACAAGATGCTGGTTTGCGAAGGCAGCAACCTGCGGCAGGTGCGTGACGACAAGCACTTGATGAGTCATTCCTAACCGGCCGAGTGCTCTCCCGACCGCGATAGCTGCAGCTCCGCCTACTCCAGCGTCAACCTCATCAAATACCAAGGTGGGTGGGCCAGCGGTTAACACCAGTCGAATGGAAAGCATGACCCTGGCCAGCTCCCCCCCTGAAGCCACCTTTGCCAGACCGTGTTCGACGGCGCCGCTATTGGCCCGAAACATTATTTCGACGTCGTCAGCGGGATCTTCTCCTCGAACTTCAACCGTGAGACTGGCATTCTCGAGTGCAAGGTCCGGAAGGTAGCGATTCACTTCGCCCGCGAAAACCGGGGCGGCGGATCGGCGGAGTTTGGCTACGGCTCTTGCCGCGACCGCATGCTTCTGTTGGGCTTGACTGAGAGCCATCTCCAGTTCGGCCGCTACATCTTCGTGATTTCGTAACCGCGTAAGCCGGTCGGAGGCTTCAGCCCTGTAGGCAATAACGTCTTCAAGAGTGTCGCCGTATTTTCTCAGCAAGTCGATAAGTAACTGTCGACGAGAGCGAACCGTTGCGAGGCGTTCGGGGTCATCATCGATGCTGTCAACTGTTCGCCGTATCTCATCGCTCGCGTCTAAAAGTTCAGCCTGAAGCCCTCTCAAGCGTTCGGCTATTGCTTGGTATGGCGCCCGTCCGGCTAGAGCTCCGATGGCTTGCCCAAGTAGATCTATGACCCCGTCATCAGCGGTGATAGTCAACCGGGACCGATCCCCGTGTTCAATATGCGTCACTGCGTCGGCGAGAAGTTCCTCGAGATCTGCTAGGACGTCTGTTTCAAGCGGGTCGTCTAATTCGGCCTGATTGAGTTCATCTACCTGAAATTGTAAGAGGTCGATTTCGCGTTGGCGAGCCCTCGCGTCACCGCCCATAGTTCCGATTTCGTCTAATAATCGCCGCTCTTCGGCCTTAGCGTTGTGTAGATCGTCAAGGTCAATACCGCCGTGTCGATCCAGCGCTGCCCTTTGAACCTTTTGACGCAACAAGGACTGGTGCTGATGTTGGCCATGTAAATCAACGAGGTTGGCACCTATCTCGGCGAGATCAGAGGCCCGGGCGAGGGAACCGTTGAGGTAAGCCCTGCTACGACCGTCGGCCGGTATCACCCGACGTAAGACGACCTCTTCGCCTCCTGGCATTTCAAACCGACCCTCGACTGATGCCTCTTCGGCTCCGTTTCGCACCATTGACGGGTCCGCTCGACCGCCTGTGAGTAGCTCGATGGCTTGGACAACCATGGTTTTACCCGCACCGGTCTCGCCTGTAAGCACACTGACCCCGGGTCGAAGAACTAATGCCGAAGCCTCAATCACGCCGAGATTCTGGACTGAGAGTTCCAGAAGCATCAGCGGTCCTTGAGTCCAAACTTCTGTTTCAAAACTTGTTGAAAGCTGCCCGATCCAGAGGTAACGAGACGAGCGATGGTGTCTGCACGCGTCGCAATCATCACATCGCCGTCCGCCAAAGCTGCCACGCTGCGGCCATCGATGGACAGGTTGGCTTCTCTTTGACCGACAACTGAGATCCGAATTTCCGTGTCCGGTCTTAGCACCAGTGAGCGATCAAACAACATGTGTGGTGCGACTGGTGTGAGCTGCAGTGACGAATGGGTTGGCGCCACGATCGAACCGCGCGCCGAAAGGTTGTATGCAGTGGAACCAGTCGGCGTGGACACGATTAAACCGTCTCCGGCGTAGGTTGCGAATGGCGAGCCGTCGATCATGACTTCGAGTCGTACGGTGTGTCCTTGGGCCTTCTTTTCAAGGACCGCCTCGTTGAGACCGATCCAAGCTCCGTCCGTGCTCCCATCTGACCGCTCTACTCGTCCCTGGACCATTAGTCGTTCTTCAATGCGTAAATGTCCTGCCAAAGCAAGGTCGATCGCATTTTGAGCTTCGTCAGCTTCGAACTCGGTCAAATAACCAAGATGGCCGACGTTTATCCCGAGGACCGGGACATCGAATGATGCCACTAGCTCAAATGTTCGGAGCATGGTGCCATCCCCGCCGATGCTGACTGCGAGGTCAGCGCCCTTCGCTAAATCGCCTTGACCGCTTCGAAACTCGGCCCGATTGATGGCTTGCGCATCATCGTCGAGTAACCGAACGGAGTGCCCCGCTTCACTCAGATAGCTTGCGATTTGAGCCGCTAATTCAACCGCCTCAGCGCGCTCCGCGTGCAGCATCATAGAAACCACACTCATAACTCTGCTTCTCCTTTGGCCTCGTTGATCGCTCCGTGTATCGCTATGGTGGCCGGCACGGCGTCTGCGACTCCCGGTCGGGAGTGAACAAAGAATTCTGCATTTCCGCCGGCACCGCGAAGTGGTGACGCCATCATGTCCAGGATTCCAAGGCCCGTTTGGGAAATCGATTCTGACACTTCTGTCAACACTCTCACCCACACATCGGGGTCGCGAATTATTCCTTGACCTCGAGCCACTTCCGCACGCCCAGCCTCGAATTGAGGCTTTACGAGTACAAGTAAATCGCCGTTATTTGCGCATAGAGCCGCCAGCTTGGGCAGGACGGTTCGCAGAGATATGAATGAGAGATCGGCGACCACCAGATCTCCTGGGCGCCCTATATCGCAAAGTTCAAGGTATCGGATGTTGGTTTTTTCGAATAGCTCCACTCTCGGGTCGTTGCGGAGCCCGTGATCTAACTGCCCGTGGCCTACGTCGATGGCGACGATTTCGCGAGCGCCTCGCTGAATGACGCAATCAGAAAATCCTCCCGTAGACGCGCCAACGTCAATGACCCGCTTGTCTTTCGGATCAATCTGAAATTTAGTGAGCGCCGCTTCAAGTTTTTCTCCACCGCGCGAAACAAATTGTTGCTTTGGGTTTGTAACTACGACCGGATCACCAGGCGCGACCATGTGCGCTGGTTTACTCGCTACGGCGCCGCCAACCAACACTGCGCCTCTTCGAATAAGTTCCTGGGCGCGAGAGCGAGTCGCAGCTAGATCGCGCCGCATCAACTCGGTATCGAGCCGGCGGCGCGTCATCGCGAATGGCTCCGTTGAATTAGCGGCGCTTTCCACACATAGATTGAAGCTACCAGCAGAGTCGCTCAACTAGATCAGAGTTGGATAGGCGCGTTCGAGGGCCTACCGGAACACCTGATTGACGAGTGCCTCAAGATCATCAGCGACAACCTGGGGACTCGGGTCGCAACTCTCTATTTCCTCAACAGAAGTGACCCCAGATAGCACCAGGCCAAACTCAAACCCAAGTTCGGCTGCTAGCAACCCATCGGTGGCTGGAAGGTCTCCGACCACGAAGTTTCCTCGCGCTCCGCGTTGAGTCTTGAGCCGCTTCAGTGCAAGGTCTGCGATCGCGGGGTAAGGCTTTCCCGCTATCGTCGGCGATACTTGCCCAGCGGTGCTAAGTGCAGCGGTCAGTGCGCCGTTACCCGGAAGCAGTCCTGCGGGGGTTGGGTAGGTCGGGTCGTTGTTAGTAGAGATCAAACGCGCTCCTGTGTGAAGGGCGCGAGCGGATGCGGCAAGACGCGTGAAGTCGAAATGTAGGTGAAACCCTACGATTACCGCGTCGACAACCTTGTGGGCTTCAACCCCATCGCTGGGATCGAGGGCTATTGCACCTCGTTCTTCGACAGCCTCGACTACTCCAGCTCCCGCACACACGAGCACCCGTTCGTCGGACTGGACAAGAGACGCCGCGGCCATTGCTGACGTGAGCACTCTTCCTGTCGCGTCGATGCCGCAATCTCTGAGTTTGGCTTCGGCTTGGTTCTTGGTGAGAGCAGAGAAGTTGGTGACAAATAGAAGTTGTTCACCTAGCTGGTCGAGACGATCAATTGCCCGCGCTGCTCCAGGGATCGGCTGGTCTGCTAGCCAGACAACTCCATCAAGATCCAGTATCCAAGCGATATTGCTTAGACCTGCCAAGTTCCGCGCGAGCGGAGTAAGGATTTGAGATCTCCTGAACCTTTTTCGTCGTTGGCCATCGCTAGCTGAGTGGTTGATGACATCGCGTATTCGATCCTGTTCACAGCGCGAAATACTCCAACGGGTGTCGGTTCGAAGGGACCGCTCGACAGGCGACTCAACATGAATGCCGTCGATGGGTCTTCCTTAGTTTCGTCATGAACGAGTACAGCCGCCTCCCCCACCTCTGCTACCGACGCGACCCTCGCTGCGCCATTGTCGACTATGACACCGAATTCGTTATCTGCACCAAAGCGAATCGGTTTACCGTGTTCGAGGGAAATCAAGTTCGCGTCTCGGTTCTGCTTTTTAGTTATTCCTTCCCAAGCACCATCATTGAACACGTTGCAGTTCTGGAATACTTCGACGATGGACGAGCCTTTATGGGCGTGCGCTCGGCGGAACATCTCCATCATGTGTTGGCGATCCATATCATGGGTGCGCGCGACAAATGAAGCTTCAGCCCCGAGGGCGACGGACACAGGGTTAAACGGGGCATCTAGGGAACCCATCGGAGAACTCTTCGTCACCTTTCCGACCTCACTTGTCGGCGAGAACTGGCCCTTCGTTAATCCATAAATCATGTTGTTAAACAGCAGAATGTTCATGTCCACGTTTCGGCGCAACGCGTGAATGAGGTGGTTTCCGCCAATCGACATCATGTCCCCGTCGCCACCGATAACCCAGATGTCAAGGTCCGGGCGAGCCATGGCGAGGCCGGTTGCTATCGCTGGAGCGCGTCCATGGATGCCATGCATGCCGTAGGTGTTCATGTAATACGGAAAACGCGCGGCGCATCCAATACCTGAGATGAAAACTGTCTTATGGCGATCCACTTCGAGTTCGGGCATGAGCATGCGCATAGCGGTCAATATTGAATAGTCGCCGCAACCGGGGCACCATCGAACTTCTTGGTCTGTTGCCCAGTCGGCTGGTTCTGTGCGCATGGGAGTATCGGTCATACGAATTGGTCCTGTGGTTCTGTTAGGGAGCTTCGAGAGCCCCGAGTGCCGCTGCCTCAATTTCAGCAGTAGTAAAGGGCACTCCGTTCATCTTGTTTACGGCTTTCACATCGAGGAGGTATTTCGCTCGAATTAAGTTAACCAGTTGCCCGTCATTCATTTCCGGACAAATAACTGTCTCAAATGCGCTTAGTACCTGGCCAAGGTTCTTCGGCAGTGGGTTCAAATGTCTCAAATGCACGTGGGCGACTTTATGACCGGCTTGTTGAAGTCGAGCAACAGCAGCGTCCATTGCCCCCCAAGTCGAGCCCCAGCCAAGCATGCAGAAACCTGCGTCGGCATCACCTGCAATTTCTGCGTCGGGAACCGTTACTGCTTCAATTTTCGCTGCGCGTAAATTAACCATCTTCTGATGGTTGTCTGGGTCGTAGCTGATATTGCCCGTCTCATCTTCTTTTTCGATACCGCCAATCCGGTGCATCAAGTCCGGGGTGCCGGGAATCGCCCACGGTCGCGCAAGAGTCTCCGGATCACGAAGATAGGGTAAGAAAATTCCTTCGCCGTCTTCGTTTGTCCCGTTGAATCCGGTGTGGAAGTCCACGCCGATGTCTGGGAGGGCATCAATGTCTGGTAGAAGCCACGGCTCGGAGCTCGTTGCGAGGTAGCCATCGCTAAGCAGCATTACCGGTGTTCGGTATTGGAGCGCAATGCGGCACGCTTCAATCGCCGCGTCGAAGCAGTCAGCTGGACTTCGGGGAGCAACGATCGGCATCGGTGATTCAGAATGGCGGCCGTACATCGCCATCATCAAGTCCGCCTGCTCAGGTTTTGTGGGTAGGCCAGTCGAAGGGCCGCCGCGCTGAATATCGATGACGACCATTGGTAGCTCGAGACTTACGGCCAGGCCGAGTGCTTCTCCCTTTAGGGCAACCCCCGGACCCGAGGTTGTTGTGAAGGCGAGCGCGCCTCCAAAAGCTGCACCGACCGCCGAGGCGGCTGCAGCTATTTCGTCCTCCGCTTGAAATGTCCGAACGCCGAAATGTTTCAGCGCTGATAAGTCATGAAGGACGTCCGACGCTGGTGTGATTGGGTAGGAGCCAAGGAAAATCGGTAAACGCGCTAGTTGACCCGCGGCAACGCACCCCCAAGCGAGTGCAGTATTTCCCGTGATGTTGGTGTATTCGCCGGAGGGCAAGGGTGCCGGCTTGATCTCGTAGTGCGACTCGAAAAGCTCCGCTGTTTCACCGAAGTTGTATCCAGCTCGGAAGGCTGCTTCGTTGGCTTGGATGACTTGATCTCGCCCTCGGAATTTTGTGTTAATGAATTCGATGGTCGGCTCGATTGGTCGGGTGTACATCCAAGAGATCAGACCTAACGCGAAGAAGTTCTTCGAACGTTCTGCGTCCCGGGGCTTTACGCCATGAACAGCAACCGCGTCACGGGTTATCTGGCTCATAGCCACGGGATAGGACCGATAGCCATCGAGGCTTCCATCCTCAAGTGGGTTACTTTCATAGCCCGCTTTTTCCAAGTTACGTTCGGTAAAGGCGTCCGAATTGATGATTATCGATCCGCCTTGCACGAGATTATGCAGTTGAGCTTTAAGTGCTGCCGGGTTCATCACGACCAAGACCGTCGGCGCGTCACCCGGGGTGGTAATGGCGAAATCGGAGATGCGCACTTGAAAGGCAGACACACCGGCGAGTGTTCCTTGGGGAGCTCGAATTTCTGCCGGGAACTCTGGCAAGGTCGCTAGGTCATTGCCTAGTGCGGCTGAAATGCTGGTGAATTGGTCGCCGGTTAACTGCATACCGTCGCCGGAGTCGCCAGCGAATCGAATGATGACCTCATCGAGTTCCTGAAGCGGGAGCTCTCGAGGTGCGGTGTCGGTCACGGAGCCTCCTGGGGGATGGTGGTCGTCCAGTCTCGAACTTTATACCTGCGTCGAGCTAAATACTCGAATAATCGGCTGGAGTTCATAATGATCGGTTAGGCAACGGTAATAGATGAATCAAGGTAGACGTCTTGTATCGCGTTCAGAAGCGCAACACCTTCGTCCATTGGACGTTGAAATGCTTTGCGACCCGAGATCAAACCGAGACCGCCAGCTCGTTTATTCACCACGGCAGTCGTCACCGCTTCGGCCACGTCTGTGGCTCCTGAACTAGCGCCACCACTATTGATCAAACCGACTCTGCCCATGTAACAGTTGGCGACCTGCCAACGGCAGAGGTCGATTGGGTGGTCTGAGGTCAGTTTTTCGTAAACGTCGGGATGAGTCTTTCCGAATCCTGGGACAGTGTTGAAGGCACCATTATTTTCGGGAAGCTTTTGTTTAATGATGTCCGCTTCGATCGTCACTCCAATGTGGTTGGCTTGACCCGTTGCGTCTGCTGCCACGTGATTATCTTGATCGTCAGTGTTGATCAAACTGTTCCGCAGATAGCACCACAGCACGGTGAACATGCCCAACTGGTGGGCCGCTTCAAATGCCTCAGCTGTCTCCTGTATCTGACGTCCACTTTCGTCGCTACCAAAATAGATTGTGGCCCCGACTCCCGCGGCGCCCAGATCGTAGGCCTGCTCAACAGATCCAAACATGATCTGGTCGTAGGTGGCGGGATAAGTCAATAATTCATTGTGGTTTAGTTTCACGATGAACGGAATGCGGTGCGCGTATCTTCGGCTCACTGCTCCAAGAACGCCAAAGGTGGTGGCGACCGCGTTGCAGCCGCCTTCGATTGCGAGTTCAACGATGTTCGCCGGATCGAAGTAACTGGGGTTGGGAGCAAAAGATGCAGCAGCCGAATGCTCGATTCCCTGATCAACGGGAAGAATCGACACATGGCCAGAGTTCGATAGGCGGCCATGCCCCAACAATGCCTGCATGTTTCTCATGACTTGAGGCGACCGGTCGGTGCCTGAAAGTACCTCGGTAACGAACTCGGGGCCCGGGAGCGTAAGTAGATCCCGAGGAATAGTCTCGCATTGGTGTTCGAGGAGGTAGCTAGCCTGATCTCCAAGTAGACCTTCGATGTCGATGCTCACGCCACGACTCCTTGGGTGTCTGATAGGTGGGTTGAAACATTGCCCCGCGGGGCGAAGCCGATCGTAGTCGCGCTCTCTTAAGAATAGGTTGAGGCGGAAGTGACAACGCGTCGCTTTTCGTCCTCTGAATTTACGACAGGAACGCAAGTCGGTCCGCCACGTCCGCGTAACCAGGCTCTACTTTCTGAATTCGCTCGAATCCGCGACGAGCGCGCTGATGGTCTCCAGCTTTTTCGTACAGATCAGACAATGAGTACCAAAGTCGTAGGTGGTAGTCACGAGCCCTCTTAGGTCGGATCGGTCCCTGTTCTAAAAGGCGTATCCCGCCGGCTAAGTCCCCAGTGTCAGCCAGGGTTCCAGCCATGACGATTCGCCCCTCAGCCATAGTCGCCGCTTCGGGTCCAGCCACGCGCAGTTCGTCCCAGAGGCGACGAACTTCCGCGAACTCACCTTGTGCCCGGTAACAATCAGCCATAACAGGGAACTGTTCGACGGCGCCAGTCATGTCAGTGAAAGCTTGTAGTCGCTCTAGTGCCTGTTTCCACCGGCCAAGGCGATAAAGAGTGAGCCCGTAGAGCTCGTGCAGATCGGGCACCTGTGGGTGCTTCTTGATTAACGGCCGCAGTATGGCGTCGACTTCGCCGAATCTTTCCGACAGGAAGTGCTCTCCAGCTTCTCGAAGTTGTTTTTGTAGTCGCTCTCGATCGCGTTTCGATAACTGTTTCGTATATGCGGTGTCCAGTTCGGGAATCACTATCTGAGGCTGTCGCTGTCGAGAAGCCTGTTTAGGAACACTGCTCCCAACTCGTTGCCACCGACCGTCATCCCTTGGTGGTGGCGGTGCCAAATCATCATTGGTTGGCCGCGGACCGCCCTCGTCAATGCTGGCGTTGTGAGCACCCCGGCGCGCGACCCCACCCCAGTTTGAACCGCGTGCATCTTTACCAAAGTGTCTCTCAGGTTTCTCTACGCCTGGGCCGCGTTTATCTGTTGATGAAGTCGAACGGCGACGAGACGACCCCGACCTGGGGTTGCGGCGGCCCCCTCCCTGAGGAGGTCGTTGAGTCGCGGTTCGATCTCCTCGCTTGGGTCCGCCCGAGCGTTTATGGTCGCCTCTGCCGCGGTTCTCGCGGCGCCCGGATCGGTCGTTCACATCTGTCAATGCTAGGGGTCCAACCCGACTAATCCGGTCGTTATCCGGCATATGCAACGAGACAGGGATAATTCCAAAAGGCCCTGTCCGCCTGGCAGGTCCAAACTATGAACCGGTCAGGCAAACAGGGCCCTCTTCAGAAAGATTCTGGCGGCGACCTACTCTCCCAGGGGGTCTTCCCCCAAGTACCATCGGCGCTGGCAGGCTTAACTTCCGTGTTCGGAATGGTGACGGGTGTATCCCTGCCGCCATAACCACCAGAAATATGTTGCGCTCGGCCCTAATGAGCAGAGCACGTTCTTGAGCCGATCTAACGATGTTAGAAGCGACAGGTGCGCGGGGCGGTCGGCCCCTGAGCACTCCATAGCGATGCACGATCCCCTTTTCTAGGGGTGGTCTTGTTTTCTCGAAACTGAGTACCGAGCCCAAGCCCTCGGCCGATTAGTACCGGTCTGCTGAACACGTCACCGCGCTTACACATCCGGCCTATCAACGTGGTGTTCTGCCACGGGCCTTACCTGGTTGTCCAGTGGGAGATCTCATCTCGAAACAGGTTTCGCGCTTAGATGCTTTCAGCGCTTATCCTTCCCGCAGGTCGCCAACCAGCCATGCTCCTGGCGGAACAACTGGCACACGAGAGCTGCGTCCATCCCGGTCCTCTCGTACTAGGGACAGCTTTTCTCAAATCTCCTACGGCTACAGAGGATAGGGACCGAACTGTCTCACGACGTTCTAAACCCAGCTCGCGTACCGC
>ENA-UPTF01000430-UPTF01000430.1-marine-metagenome-genome-assembly--contig:-NODE-430-length-29960-cov-5.857544_pt1 | contig 29960 bp, 30 predicted proteins | sample MGYA00238166_ERZ767019 | MGnify/ENA primary metagenome ERZ767019 (study PRJEB28930, sample SAMN06266391) | marine metagenome | isolation source: Sea water from 250 m depth | place: Atlantic Ocean | study... | reverse complement strand
ATACATAAATACGAAGAATCATATCCAGGAATATCCCACCTTCCACTGCCACTATATATTCTCACTAAAACAGAGTCAGACAGTTCACTCTTGTTTCCAATTTTATCTACAGACTGAATGTAGTACTCGTATAGCTCGAGCCATTCTACTTCCGTGTCCATAAAATAATTTTCTTCTGTCTCACCAATCTCTTCTGGAGACAATCCGTTTTTACCCTTATAGATAACATATTTTTCTAGATCCGTATCCTCAGAATGATACCAGGTAATATTTACACCAATATTATTCTCATCGATCGTAAACCATCCTCTAATACCGCTAGCAATCTCAGGCGGTATCTCGTCTACATTACAGCCAATGATTATCAGAATTGATGTATACAATATATACTGCAAATGTTTTAACAATCTATTCATCACCGGCCCAACTTATGATCACACTTCCGATTAACAATGAGAATATCAGTATCATTTTTGCGATAGGGGAAAAATCCAATTTTATAGCTATGAACATGGCTATACAGCCCAGCGTGAAACCAATAAAATATCCTATTGTTGCGTTCATATATTCACTCTAATAATACTAATGAAGTGCCTTTTTTATTTAAAACTAAATTATAAACAAAAAATTAATTAATTATCATTTAATTTGGCCTAAGATCCCCTACTATTTTTCTACCATGATACTCTTGGGCGCCTATTAATTCATGAACCTTTACAATATTTTGTTCTGTTATCTTGCCAGCAGCGATAATTGTTAATTGGCCTTTATATCTAGTAACCATCTCTTTTAGTCTATGACTTCCTCTCATAGCACTATCAGCAGCTCCAGAAGTAAGAATGTTAGTTATTTCCTGTATACTTCTTAATCTATCTAATTCAGTAAATATTGAACTAACCTCATCTATTGCTTTGTGAAAAGTTATTTCTAAGCCAGCGGCCATATCTGTTAATAATCTGGTTGCGATTAAGTCAACTGTTTTATCGTCTTTTAATACACCAAAAACAATTCCTGAAACATTTACACGTTTGCAATATAAAATATCCTCTTTCATTACATCTAACTCTTTACCATGATAAACAAAATTTCCTCCTCTAGGGCGAATCATAACTTTTACAGGAATTTTCACACTATTAATAACATCTTGAATCATCTTTCTATGTGGTGTTAGCCCATCTAAGTCTAGACGAGAACAAAGTTCTATCCTGTCGGCACCGTTTTTTTCAGCAAGGATAGCCTCATCTAATCTTTCGACACATGCCTCTTTTACTATATTTCGCAATACAATAAATATTAATTTATTTTAATAGAATCATCTTTTTGGTCTGTCTAAGCTCGCCTGTTTGTATCGTATATAGATATAATCCCGCAGATACGGGTTCATTTTTATCATTCGTTGCATTCCACTGAATAGTCTTATTTCCCGCCGTTTGTGTACCATTTACAAGTGTTTTAACTATGTTTCCCATCATACTATAGATCGTGATGTTAATAAACCCGTCTTCCGGCAAATCATAGCCTATTGATGTGATTGGATTGAAAGGATTTGGATAGGCATTGTAAACTTTAAAAGCTAGAGGTATATCCTCATTAATGCTCATTTCTGTATTCTCGACTAATATCGATATATCAAAACTAACAGTATCACCGGCTATGCAATATTCTGGCTGATTTTCACAGTTCAAAGCTTCTGCGTAAGCACTAAATGTTAATACTGTATCAGAAGAGATAGAAGAATCTGCCGCAACGAAAAAGTTTACTGTGTTACATGTGTTAGGATCCATACCATAGAACCAATAGTGGCTATTCGAAATTGAAATAAGATTTGTGTCTGACTCTAGGATAACACCTGGATAAAACATATGACCGATATCTGAATTATTACAAAAATCCATTTCAATGGAGATTGATTCTCCTGGGTTCCAATCACCATCATTACCATCTATTATTATATTTGGCACGCCAATAGAAAAATCCCAGTCAACTGATATATTGCATCCAAGGCCAAATGCACCCATATTGCTACCGTTTTCGCCTGTACCTATACACGGGGAGTTAGCTGCAATAGTAAAGTCAGTGCTATCAGATAAACAAAATAATGGATCTAAATTGATATTTCCTTGTCCATCCCATCCACCTTCAATATCTGAAAATGATATTGAGGATGAACCGATAATGGGATAGATACCATTTTCCCAAAAAATAGAGTTTGTAATTATACCTGTTGAAGCCGTATCCAAAAAAAGAGCTCCCGGGCCAACCGTTCCATAACCATGGCCACTAGAGTTGCCATAGAAAGTACTACCGTCAATATTTATTATGGAATTAATCGCCACAATACCACCAGTATATTCTGTGAGGCCATGTCCAGGACTTTGAGAATTATTATTTGCTATCAATGAATTTTTAATCGTGATATTTGAATTACTTATACGTCCAGCGGCGCCACCTAATTCATGACTTATTTTATTATTATTTGAAACAATTAAATGATTAATCGTCGCCGAAGAAGAATCAAACATTAACGCAGCACCCTGCTCACCAAATGGGTCATAAGGAGTAATCCCACCACCATAGTTCATAATCTTTAGATTCATTAATGTTGGGCTCGAATTATAACATACCAATGGGATACCATTAATTAAAAAACCAGATAATACCGCGCTTGAGTCTTCGCCATTCGAAAAATTGATATAGCCTGAATTATTATTGTCATAATAGTTATTACAGTCAATAATCTCTGTTTGATTCATTAGGTCTATATCATCATTGATCAAATATTTTGAGGTAACAAATATATTTTTCCCCGAATAATCAAATGCGCAATAACCACCTGGATCTACCAATACTGTATCACCATCAAATGAACTTTCAATCCCTTTTTGAATTGTTTCAAAAGGATTATTCTCAGATCCATCACCAGTATCATCTGAACCAGCATTTGAAATATATTGAGTTAGATTAATCGCTTCACAGTCAACATTAAATGCACCCATATTAGAACCATTTTCTCCAACACCAACAGCCGGAGAGTTTGCAGATAAATAGTAATTCATGTCTTCGGGCCTGCAAAATCGTGGGTTCATGTCAATGTTCCCTTCTCCATCCCATCCAAATTGAATATCCGAATATGACACGGATAATATATTTGTTTCTTGGCCAGAACTATCTGTCATCATTATGGGCTCATTAAACCAATAAATCGAATTGATCATTGTCACTTGTGAACCATTTTTTACTATCATTCCGACTCCAAGGTTATCAGTGATCGTGCAATTATTTAATGAAATTGTAGCGCCAGTAGTTTCAATAGCACCATATCCTTCGGTAGGATCTATAGGATAATCGGGTATATCTAACCTCTCATAATTTTGTGCAATTAGAGTATTATTTATTATAACCTGAGAGTTTTGAGATACAAAAATTCCTGCACCATGCAATGCAGAATTATTTACTATTTCTATATTATTCATTACAGGGCTGGCGTTATAGTCTACATATATACCGCCGCCTAATTCATCAGCTGTATTATTTTTTATGATAATATCATCCAGCAAAGGAGAAGAATCAAATTTGATACATATGCCTCCACCAAAATTTGTAGAGTGATTGTTTTTAATAATCAAATTATCCAGTCTCGGATCAGCTCCTTCAACGTATAAGCCTCCGCCTTGCCCGTATACACAACCAGTAGTACCATTTTGAATTGTTAAACCAGTGACTCTGCAGGCATCAGTTATAGCACTACCGTAAATCATTAGCGGACAACCTTCACCAGTGCCATCAATAATCGTGGTACTTATGTAAGACGTATCAGCCGTCATCAGATATCTTGACCCGAGTATGATATTTTTATTATATATCGAATTACTGGTATAATAAGTACCCGGCTCAACCAAAACTGTGTCACCTTCGACTGCAGAATCGATACCCAGCTGGATTGTTGCAAAGGGGTTGCTCTCAGAGCCATCTCCGGTTTCATTAGATCCGGCATCATCTACGTGCCAAACCGGTCCAGTATATGTTACAGGATCATCCTCTCTCATGGATAAGATTAAGTTCGTCAGATAAAGAACATCATCAGGGTCTGATGGGTTATATGGTGTACTGTTAAATGACGTATCTATAATGCCTTCGTAATTAAGAAAAAATACATCTCTCTGATTGGCCCCAAAATTAGACCACACTGGATAGCCATCGGCACTACTGTCTTGCACCCATGGTAGTATTCTACCTTCGATCATTCCATCAAGTGATCCTGAGTATTCGTCTTTACCTACTCCAATAATTTTTACATCATTTATATCTTGAGATAAAAGATCTAGATATATATCATTCAGGAGACCGAACCGGGCCCTACAGGTGCCTCAGTATTCGTGGAAAAATCCAATAACACAAATATTATTACTGAAGTATGAAGGACCTATATATTGTCCATACGTATCCGAAGCAGGGTTTACATCTTCTAAAGAAAAATTATTTTGTGCAGTCACTATTCCAAGAAATAAACAAAAGATGAATAAATAGTTTCGCATTAATTGAATTTAATCATCTAGAATTTTTCAAACACCATGGAATCTTTTTTGAATGTCTTAAACTCTATTGCATTTCCACTGGGATCATTAATAAAAAAAGTTCCCTGCTCTCCTGGCTTAGACTTGAATCTGATTTTCGGCTCTACCAAAAACCCAATATCTAATTTTTTTATTCTATTTTGGAGAGTTTCCCAATCTTTCCAATCTAGGATTAGGCCAAAATGTCTGCAGGGGATATTATCCTTATCAACTGGGCTTGTACCAACGGGGCTACAATCACCTGGAGATAGATGTGCAACAATTTGGTGTCCAAATAGATCAAAGTCTATCCACTTGTCTGATTCTCTTCCTGTATTACATCCCAATATATCTACATAAAATATTCGAGCTTCACTTAAGTCATGAACAGGAAAAGCAAGATGAAATCTGGGTATACTTTTCATTGCGCGTTATTCGCTCTCGCTTTCAATGCTAGGTCTCTAATTTTATCAATATCTTTTTGCTTATAAACACCATTCACACCTGAGATTGCTGCTAGTTTCATTCCATGTTTTAGACCGAGTTTATATATTTCTTTCACCTTCTTCCATTCAATATTTCGTCCTATCGTAAACTGCTCAAATCGACCTTCTAGGGCTAATACTATTGTCTCAGCCATGCAAGCGAATACAACATTTTTAGGAAGATGTATGTCACGCATGATTAGATTATTCTTAACCGGGACTTCGATTTCTCCAGATTCAATATACATTACATCTGGTCTAGTAGCTATATCTTCAGGTTTTAAATCTAGTGGTCTCGCTACGTCAGTTATTACGCAGCCTGGTTTGACCTTAGTAATGTCTAATACTTTTTTCCCAGCGCCAGATGTTGCAGTCACAATTAGGTCAGCACCTGGCAGATAAGGATCCGCGTCAATCGTTGTTAAAATTTTTGTATCAGGATTATCATGATGAATAGATTTTTTTAAGTCTAATAATTTTTTTTCATTTCTTCCACATAGAACAACCTCTTCAAATACCATAGCTAAAAGTCTTGAAGAAACGCTTCCGATTGCTCCGGTAGCACCAATAACCATACTTGTAGCTGTTAATTTTTCCTTACCTTTAGGCACCTGAACTAGGTCCATTCTTTTCATGGCATCTGCCGCTGCCCATAATGCTGCAGAAGAGCTATAGCTATTTCCAGTAGTGATTGGAATTGGTGAATGTTTTGCCACTGTCACGCCAGCATCACCAACGACCTTTGTAAAAGCACCGAGACCCATTATCTGTGCTCCGAGTTTTTCAGCCATTCTAGAAGCTGCTATTAGACGCTTATAGGTAAATTCAGGGTCACGTGACATCATTTGTTTTGGCGTTCCACCAACAGTAATAATCCAACCCTCTGCCTCTGTACCATCAGTGGATTTAATACCTTCTATCTTTGAATATACTAGTGGAGGTGAATATGCTATGGTTTTTTCAAGGAAATTCATAACCCATCTAGTGGCCAGTCTGTCCGGGATATGTACAACATTTCTTATATATTCAGAGGATAACGGATGGGCTACAAAAGCAAACTTTTTTTTAGTTATAATAGAACCTTTTTATTTCTTATCACAAGTTTTTTCGATAAAACTAATTATCTCCCCAGCCACATCTGCTCCCGTTAGAAGTTCAATCCCTTGTAATCCTGGTGAAGAATTAACCTCTAACACTAGTGGCCCTCTTTTCGATCTCATTAGATCTACCCCTGCTACATTTAAACCTAAAATCTTTGTTGATTGGATCGCAATATCTTCTTCTTCTTGTGTCAGGTTAATATGTTGCGTGGTAGCGCCTCTGTGAACGTTTGATCGGAATTCACCGACTGGAGCAACTCTCTGCATAGCGGCTACTACTTTGTTCCCGACAACAATCGCTCTAATGTCAATACCACTAGATTCCTTGATAAACTCCTGGACTAAAATATCAGCGTCAACTTGTTTGAACGCGTTCATCACTGACTCTGCTGCCTTCACGGTCTCTGCCAAAACCATACCATTTCCTTGTGTGCCCTGAAGCAGTTTCATAATTAACGGGGTTTTACCAACCTTTTCGATTACATCATGAATGTCCATCGTATGACTGGCATATCCGGTTACAGGCATATCAATCCCATGCTTTGTTAATATCTGTAATGATCGAAGCTTATCTCTAGAAGCTTTAATTGCATCAGACGTATTGATACAATAATTACCCATCATCTCAAACTGCCTTACGATAGCAGTGCCATACGATGTCTGAGAGGCACCAATTCGAGAGAGAACAGCATCACAATTATCTAGTTTTTTTCCATCATAATAAATTGCTGATTGATTCTGTCCTATATTGATATAGCACCTTAGATAATCAACGATTATTATATTATGACCTCTCTTTGTGCCAGCGTTATAGAGCCTATTAGTTGAATATAAATTTCTATTTCTTGAGAGAATGGTAATATTCATTTTGAATTAGGTTTATTTTTACCGGTCAGATATGATCTTTTTGGATTAATACGATAATTCTTTCCTAGTGATGATCTACCTATTAGAACTGGGTATGTCATACGCGATCTTCTAGTTAGTGTGATAACAGTGTCAATGACACAATCACCTATTTTAATTGATATATTAACCAATGGTCTCATTTGTTTTTTACCAAAAGAACTTTTTATTGTTTTATAGCCTATAATAGGCTTTTTTATCATTTTATACGTTTTTGATTGGTGAAGTCTAAACTTAACATATTTGGAGCCTTTAGAATCATATTCCTTTATGTGCGTTGCATGCAGAGCTGACATTGTCGCACCGGTATCAATTTTTGCTTTGAGATAGAAGTCATTAAACTCAGTCAGCGATATCCACTCTCTCCAGCCAATGTCAATTAGTGACTGTTTTCTCATCTTCATATTATTTTTTATCAAAATAAATCTTCGCCAGGAAAGGCAAAGAGGAAAATTCTAATTATTATCCGCCTTCTTGGGTTGATTTATCTACTAGTTTATCTAATGGAGGAAGATTAATTATTTCACCATGAAAATAATCTGCAATTGTTGCTATGATATCAGATATACTTACAATCCCGATAGGATATAATTCGTCATTAACGACTGGTACATTTCTAAAACCGCCAACGTACATTTTATTGAGAGCATACGCCACTGGGTCATCGCGCGTTACTGACTCAGGGTTAGGTGTTATAAACTCATCAATCGTGGTTAAATCTAGGTCATATCCTTTTCCAGTAACTTTTAACAATATATCTCTTTCCGTAAGAATTCCACCTAGTTTTTCATCTTCTAATGTCAAAATACAATTACTTTTGGTATCTTGCATTTTATCTAGTGTATGTCTAAGACTTGTACCAAGATCAATTATTAGAGGCTTAGTGACTGTCATAGTTGAAATTGGATCTTGTATTTTAACAGCTTCTTTCATCTCAGGCTCTTCCTGATGTTCTAAACCTTCAAACCATTCTTGGTCATCTTCTATATTTTGATTATTGAACAGATATTTCATAAAACTATACTCAAACCAAATATAGTTGAGGTATAGAATAAATACAATGAACAACGAATAAATATGTTTATATCGTATTCAGCTTTGAACTGATAAATATTGAGTGAAAAAAGTTAGTTTAGGTGAGCTATATATATATTGAATTTTATTTAAACAATTATATATTTAATAAAAATAAAACCACCTATCAATAAAATAGTAAATGCTAGAGCTAATAAATTAAAATATTTTTCAATGAATTCTTTTATAGGATCACCAAATACTTTTATTAAGGTTGCTACTATAAAAAACCGTGCACTTCGACTGATAATAGATGCCACTATAAACATTAAAAAATTAATATTAAATGTACCCGCAGATATTGTAATCAATTTGAAAGGAATTGGTGTAAATCCTGCAGTAAAAACTATCCAAAAATTCCACCGATCATACATAGTTTGGATTCTATTGAATCCATCAACCGTAATGCCAGGAACATATTCAAAAAACAAATTGGCAATGTAAGAGTATTCTATTCCTGGCATATTCCACCATAATAATTTTCCTATATAATAACCAAAAATCGCTCCTATTATCGAAAAACAACTACATATAAATGCGAAAAAGTATATCTTCTTTCTATTTCCAAGGCAAAGAGGTATAAGTAATACATCTGGTGGTATAGGAAAAAAAGATGCTTCAGAAAATGACAATACAGCCAGCGATATATCACCATTAGGTTTTTGGGCTAGATCGAGTACCCAATCATATAATTTTTTAATTAAACCCATTTAATTTCCAGAGAAAATAGCAATACTTGACATTACCTCTCTTTGAGTATTGAGACCGATAGGACGATTAACCAATTTCTCCTCAATAATAAGCGCACTTGACCCACCGCCATCAAGATTTAATGCCTCGTGACAATTGAATTGCGACATTAATATAGCTAGCTCTTCCAGATAAACACCTCTACTATCAACTTGTCTACCATCGACAACCATGATAACGATATCGCCGTTAGCTCTGTAACCAATAGCTGATCTAGGCTGAACTCCATCTACAGGGGTATTAAAAAATACTTCTTCCTCTGAAGTTATGTTTATTTTTCCATCGCTTATTAATATTGGACCAGCGTGCATAGCATCAATTACGTCCCAGAGTTTTGCATTACCATAATCCGAAATTCCGGGTTTACCAGGCCTGTTATTAATAGGTTTATTCCATATTAATATTGAATCACCTTTTGTTGAAGCCCATCCAATATCAATATCTCCATTATTTAATATCCCTAAGGCTCCCCTGGTAACATTATATCTTATATTATCTCTAATTACAGTACTACTAGCGGGTTCATGAAGAATATTATCTGATTTTAATAATCCTACATGATGTATAGGCTGTTGTCCTCTTGAAAAATAACCACCATTTATAACGACTAACGCATTAGTGGCTTGTGCAAAATTTCCGGGAGTATCTAAACCATCTGAATCATTTGAGACTAATACTTTTATTTTATTTTCTTTCCTGTGAGGGATCACTACAGCCCATGCTCTAATAGGTATTTGTTGATCATATCCCCGGTAAAGTAAAATATTGTTAGGCAAATCATTAATTATCTTCCATTTCATATCAATTGCAACATGAATATCTGATCGATTACATGATATCAATACAAAAGTAAATATTACTAATAAATTTTTTAACAATTAATTAATAGCTACTACTAATTGATTTAATAGTAAAGTCTCTAGTGCCCAATACATTATCATATGAATCAATAACATCTACTCTCCATTGACCAGTTTGATTTGGATAAATAGTCTTTCTGCTCCATGATCTATAGTTAAATGAAGGTTTAATATTATATGCTACACTAGTTATCTCAATGCCTTCAAAATACCAAAGATGCTTTACTTCTTGCTTAGGACCAGAATTAGATATTTTTGTGTAACAAAATAATGAATCAACGTTATTGATAAAATTAATTCCAGGCTTGATTGGATTACGTTTATAAATACCACGACAGATCATTATTTCATTCAATTGTAACGTTTTTAAGTCAGAATTTTGATTTTTATTCTCATCATTATTAGAATTGTCAACCATAATCAAATCTGATGTTATACTATTAGTTTCAGTCTCATCTATTATATTTACATTTGAATCAATCATTATAGGTTTAGGTGTATAGGATACTATAGGCTTTGGGATAGCAATATCATTAATTGTTTGCTCTTTAACGATACTGGTTTTGCTTTTATTATCAACAGGTTCATTTGATTTTGTTATAGAATAATACTCGGGCTTTTCAATATTTTGCTTATTTATTTTTTTTGGAAGATTATAATCGTTATTATCATTGTCAATCAAATAATTAAAGCAAAAAACACAATATATCATTACCAAGGGAATAGACAAACGCAATACCTTTAAAAAATAAGCAATAATAATAAATATAATAAAAACAATGCTTATGACAATAAATGTGCTGTCCATAATTACATTATCTATAATTAACGAGTTTTGGTCGGAGCGACAGGATTTGAACCTGCGACCCCTGCCACCCCATGGCAGTGCGCTACCGGACTACGCCACGCTCCGAGTTATTCATTAATGATGCGTATAATTTCAAGTAACTCCTTTTTTATAGTATCAAGTTGCTTATCTAATAATGGAGTTTCAGAAAATTTTTTACTACCCAGCATAGATCTTGCACCTTCAATAGTAAATTTTTTATTATAAAGGAGATCTTTAATACTAATGATTAAGTCAATATCTTTCTTCCGATATGTTCTGTTTCCGGCACGATTTTTAGGAGGAGATAATTGTTTAAATTCGGTCTCCCAATACCTAAGGACGTATGACTTAAGATCAACCATCTTGCTTACTTCGCCAATGGAATAATATAGTTTTTTTATATCGCTTTTCATTTAATATTGATACTTAAACCTGTACTTTATATTAATTAATTCAAATTATTGTGTCAACATTAATTAAGATTCAAAAAATATAAATAATCCTTGATTAATTTGGATAGTACATGTGGAACTTTTTTTATTAATGACTTAGACTCTACTATTGCAATACGGGCCTGTGTCTTTCCACGATTAGAATTAAAATAGAATCCAGTCATTGGAGCAAGTAATATGGTATAACTATTTTTATCTACCATACATTTCCCTTTTTTAGCGCAATATTCAATAAAATTTATTATGTTGAATTCATCATCAACAATATTTTTAAAATCAATGACTAAATATAACGCTGATTCAGGTTTAGACACGATTATCGATGGAATATTAATTAGTAATTTCTCTCTTAATTCTTTCATCAATGAATAATAATAAGTCCTTTGCTCTTGATACCAGTTTCTTATTTCATTTTTAGATAAAGTTGAAATAGAACCAAAAATATATTGTCCAATTACATTTGCACAAAGATTAGCAGTATACTCTGAAGCCACTTTATTATGTAGAATATGATTATCGGTAACCAAGGCACCAATTCTTAAACCACAAGCGTTCCACATTTTAGAAGAAGACTCTATACTAATCCTTCTACCATTTATGCCTGGGACAATGTCATCGTCCAAGGCCCAAATACTTGACTGTCCTGCTTCTGTATAGTATAAGCTTCTATAAGCCTCGTCACTAATTATCCATATATCCTTTTGTACACAAATCTTAGCAATTTCTATCATTAAGTCTTGTGAAATCTGCTGACCAGTAGGATTATCTCCAGGTATTAATACTATTCCACATGGATTATCTCTATCAATAATATTACTAATGTCAATTATATTAATATCACTGTAGCTACCATTATTTTGTAACTTTCTAGAGGATATTGTAATAGGAATAGATAATCGTTTAGAAAATTCTATATAATTAGTATAGGTTGGATCAATAAATAAAATAGGTTTTTTGGATGAGGGGCCACAAACTCCTAAAAGCATTAGCTCCATGGCTTGAGAACCACCGTCCGTAATAACACACTTTACCTTATTAGATATACTATTTGTCAATTCAGCATCAATAGAATGAATAAAAGAATTTTGACACTCTTTCATCCCAACGCTGGATGTATATTTCACTACTCCATTATGAAACGGTGAATTTCCTCTGTCAAGAGAGTTCATTCGTTCAATCATTATTGGATGCATTGGAAGCGTAATATTTCCTATAGCAAGATTAATAGCCTCAATATTGTTTTTATCTTTCCGAGAATTGAATAAAAATTGAGCTTTCCTAATAGCGGACGGCTCTCTTTGTTGATAATGTTCAGATATATTTGGTGACATATATCACATATAGTTTATGAAGTATAAATTAATTTCTTCTATAATATTAACTTCAAGCTTAGTCTCAATCTTTATCTAAACTAAGTTGTAACCTTCTTATCTTCTGCCTTTGAACGGCTTTCTTCCTCTATCTCTACTGTTATGATTTCTATCTCTCTTAGGTGGTGGTTTCCATCCCTCTGGCTTTTCAAGTAATGCTTTCCTACTAAAATCCAGTCTGCCTTGATCATCAATTTTTATAAGCTTTATTTTCATCGAATCCCCTGGCCCACAAACATCCTCTACTTTATTCACTCTGTGCCACTCTAATTCTGATATATGTACAAGTCCTTCTCTACCAGGTGCAAATTCTACAAAAGCTCCAAAAGTCATCAGCCTAGTAACTTTGCCATCGAACTCCATTCCAACTTCAGGATCAAATGTAATGGCCTCTACTAATTTAATAGCTTCTTCACACTTAACAGGGTCTTTTCCAGCAACAGTAACAATGCCCTCATCATCAACATTTACCTCACACTGTGTATCCTCGATAATCTTTTTAATATTTTTACCACCAGGTCCAATCAAACCCCCAATTTTTTCAGGATTGATTTGAATGGATAATATCCTAGGCGCATATTGAGATAGCTCATAAACCTCAGGGACAGCTTCATACATTTTATCAAGGATGTGCATTCTGCCTTCATGAGCCTGTTGAAGTGCCTCAGTTAGAAGTTCAAAAGAGATCCCCTCAATCTTTAGATCAAGCTGAATCGCAGATATTCCATCTCGAGTCCCTGCTACCTTAAAATCCATATCACCAAGATGATCTTCTAGCCCAAGGATATCACTAAGAATAGCGTTGCGCTTACCATCTGTAATAAGTCCCATTGCTATTCCAGCAACATGACCCTTAAGCGGTGCACCAGCACACATCAGAGATAAAGATCCACCACATACTGATGCCATTGATGAAGAACCGTTTGATTCCATAATCTCTGATACAATACGAATCGTATATGGAAAATCATCATAATCAGGAAGGGCTGGCTTTATAGCTCTCTGAGCCAGATTACCATGCCCTATTTCACGTCGACTGGTAAACCCAATCCTGCCTACTTCTCCGACACAGTATGGTGGAAAATTGTAATGAAGATAATAATTCTTTTTATAGTCTTCATCCATGCTATCGATAATCATTTCATCGCTTTTTGATCCTAGGGTAGTGACTACCAATGCTTGAGTTTCCCCTCGAGTAAACAAAGCAGAACCATGAACTCTTTTTAGAATAGCTGGGTCAATCGTTATATCTCTAATATCTTTAGTTCCACGACCATCACTGCGTACACCTTCTGCTAAAATCATTTCTCTCATAGTCTCTTTGAACTGATCATCAATAATTGATTTTATTTCTTTTTCTTTTTCTGGATGATTTTCCTCTAATGATAACAAAACTTCATCAATAAGCTCTGTTTTTTTGATATCGCGATCTTGCTTATCTACAACCTTTACTATGTCACTGATTTGTTTACCTATTTTATCGTTAACCGCATCGATCAAAGCCTGATCAAGATCTACTGCTGGTTCTTCAATTTTATTCACATCCACACTGCTGGCTAGCTCTTCTTGCAATACGATGATTTCAACTATGTGGCTTTGTGCAAATTTTAAAGCGTCTACGACTATTGCCTCACTGACTTCATCTGCCTCACCCTCAACCATTACAATATTTTCTTTATTACCAGAGACAACTAGCTCAAGACTACAGTCTTCAAGTTGCAATCGAGTAGGGTTTAATACGAATTCATTATCAATCTGGCCTACTCTTACTGTAGCAATTGGGCCATTCCATGGAATATTTGATATCATTAGCGCTGCAGAGGCACCAACACCTGCCCAAGTATCCGCCATATTTTCACCATCACTCTGGAGCACGGTAATCATAACCTGCGTCTCATTTTTAAATCCTTTTGGGAATAAAGGTCTTATTGGTCTATCAGTTAAACGACTAGTAAGTACTTCACCTTCAGTTGGCCGAGCTTCCCTCTTAAAAAATCCTCCGGGTATTTTACCGCTTGCATAGTGTTTTTCTCTGTATTCAACTTGCAAGGGAAAATAACCAATGTCTTCTCTTGCTTCTTTTGCAGCATTCACTGCAACCAATAAAGTAGTTTCACCATAAGTTAAAACAACAGATCCAGCTGCCTGTCTAGCAATTTTTCCTGTTTGTATAGTAAGAGTTTTTCCTGCTATTTCTTTTTCTACATTAATCATAATATATTATTTCTTCTTTCTTTTCCTATTGTTAGCCACGTATAGATAATTCTTTAATTAGTTTCAGATATGAATCTGAGTCACTACGAACTAAATATTTTAATAATTTCTTTCTCTGTGATACCAATTTCACTAGACCTCTTCTAGTGTGCTTATCTTTTTTATGTATTTTTACGTGTTCTGTTAATTCTGAGATTCTATGGGAAAGTATTGCCACCTGCACCTCAGAAGAGCCAGTGTCTTTTTTATTTTTCCCAAATTTTTTAATAATCTTTTCTTTATCTTCTTTTGTTATAGGCATTTATCCTCCTATTTCATATTTATCTTTAAGCGCAATGCACTTACTTTTATCTTTAGATAATTGTTTTGTTAATTTTTTAATAGACGAAAATTTCTTTTCACTTCTAATTCTCTCTAGAAATTCAATCCAAACAGTGTGACCATACAGATTGTCTGAATAATCATCAAAAAGATGAACTTCTAATACTAAGTCGTCTTCTTCAAAGGTTGGTCTAGTTCCAAAATTACACATTCCATAATGATTAAGTCCATTAATAATACATCTTGTAAAATAAACACCTTTTTTTGGCAAAAGCTGTTTTTTTTCGATTGGTAATAAATTAGCAGTAGGAAATTTTAATCCTTTTCCTCTTCCTGATCCGTGTACAACTTTTGCGCCAAAACCATATATAGATCCAAGTTCATAATTGGCCCTTCTTATATAACCATTTTTTATCAATTTTCTGATATTTGTGCTAGATATGGTACTATTACCATCGGTTAAGGGATTTACAATCTCAATACCGATTTTATTTTTTTTACAATATTCTAATAAAAATTCGGTGTTTCCCGTTCTATTATATCCAAACGAATGATTCCTTCCTGCTACTATATATTTTGGACTAAAATATTTTACCATTATCTCATTCATAAATTGTTGAGCATTTATTTTCATAAAACTATCATTGAAATCTAAAATAACTAACTTGTCAATTTTTAGTGTTTTAAAAATTTGAATTTTCTTTTCTAGACTCATAATTAATTTGATGTTATGATGGTATTTATCTATTACAAACCTAGGATGAGGTTCAAACGTAATTACAATGGAAGTAGTGCTAATAGATTGTGCTATCGATTGCACTCTATTAATTATTTGAAAATGACCCCTATGTAACCCATCATATGAACCAATAGTTACAACACTACTAGATAGTGGTTCAAAATCTTCTAATGTTCTGTGGATATCCATTTTTCTTGAAATGATTCGACCGATATTGAGTCATTAACTAAATAATTCCCTACTTTTGTTCTTTTTAGAGAGGTTAAGTATCCAACAGTGCCTAATTTTTCAGCAATATCTTTTCCAAGAACTCTTACATATGTTCCTTTCGAACAGTCAACACGAAATTTTATACTTTTACTATTAAAATCTATAAGATCTATACTATTTATATTTATATCAACATCCTTTCTATCTACCTCAATATTCTTTCTAGCTAATTTATATAGTCTAGTCCCCTTATGTTTTTTAGCAGAATACATTGGAGGCTGTTGTCTTTGACTTCCTAGAAAACTATTTAAAACAGATACTAATATATTTGATTTTATTTCAGGAATTTGCATCTCATCAACTATACTACCCTCAGTATCTAATGTATTAGTAGTTCTGCCTAATTCTAATTCAGCTTCATAAGTTTTATCTGAGTTTGATATACTGGTCAATGTTTTAGTATCAATTTCTGTACCGATGATTAACACACCAGATGCAAACGGATCAAGTGTGCCACCGTGTCCAACTTTTTTATGCTTTGTTATATTTCTTATTTTTTTTACTACGTCGAATGAGGACCAATCTATTGGTTTGTCTATATTAATTATCACTTATATCTAATTTTTTCATTAAGCTAGAAACATATTCAGTATATTCAAAAGTATCATCAAAATAAAATTTTAAATCAGGTGTATGTTTCATTGATAATTCAGGACCCATATATTTTTTAAACGGCTTTCTGTGTTTATTTATTTCTATATCCAGTTTATCCTTAGATATAGTTTGATTAATTACACTATAGAATACTTTGGCTATTCTTAGATCCCTTGAAACATCAACTTTTGTAAAGGTAACAAAACCCAAATAATTTAAATCAATGTATTTATTAAGGATGCCACCCAGGATATCAAGTATTTGATTGTTTATTCTATCAATGCGATCATAGGGTTTATTATGGTTCAAACTAATATTTATTCCAGGGTTCTTTTAATTTCCTTAATCTCATATGCTTCAATCAAATCACCTTCTTTGTATTTCTTTGCGCCCACTATCCCGATTCCGCATTCTAAACCTTCTTTAACTTCTTTCGCATCATCCTTGAATCTTTTTAATGATTCTATCTTACCCTCAATAATTAATTCATCATCTCTATATAATCTAGCATTTATATTTCTTTGGATAATACCTTCCGTTACCTTTGAACCAGCTATAAATCCAATATTAGGTATCTTAAATTGCTGTTGAACAATAGCTTTACCCATTATGTTTTCTACCTTATCAGGATCTAAGAGTCCTTCAAGTGCTAATTTTATTTCATCCACAACATTATAAATAACATTATAAATACGAATATCGACACCAGCTTGACTAGCTTGTAACTTTGCATTTGAAGAGACCTGGACGTTAAAACCTACAATAATAGCGTTAGAGGCTTCAGCAAGCAATACATCTGACTCAGTAACCATGCCTACTGCTTTATGAATAACCTTAATTTCAACCTCGTCATTATTTAGTTTAACTAAATTCTCAGATAAAGCATCAATCGAACCATCGACATCGCCTTTAATTATCGTAGGCAAGGTTTTTATTGAGCCTTCTTTAATCAAAGCTGACATTTCATTAAGAGAGAATGATATTCTTTTCTGTTCAATTTCTCTTCTCGTTTTTTGTCTTTCACTTGCTATTTTTTTAAGGTCTTTTTCATTATCAATGACCGCAAGTAAATCACCAGCTTTTGGGACTGATTCAAATCCCTGTAATTGAACAGCATCAGAAGGTTCAGCGATTTTTAAACGTTTGCCTATTTCATTCATTATACTTCTTACTTTTCCTGAAAAGTCATTACATATAAAAGGATCACCAATTTTTAGAGTCCCTTTCTGTATCAGAACAGTGCCTATAGGGCCCAATCCCTTATCCAACTTAGAATCAATTACCGTACCCATCGCTAAACACTCCTTATTCGATTTAAGATCAAGTATTTCTGTTTCTAATAGGAGACTGTCTAATAAATCATCAATACCATCACCGTTAAGTGCGCTAATTTCAACTGCCTGAACTTTACCCCCCCAGCTTTCAACTAAAACATCATTCTCAGACAATTCTCTTCTGACCTTATCAGGATCTGCACCAGGTTTGTCAATTTTATTTATAGCTACAATAATTGGCACACTAGCAGCCTTTGCGTGACTAATAGCTTCTTTAGTTTGTGGCATTACCGCATCATCAGCAGCAACAATAAGAATAACTATATCTGTTACTTGGGCACCTCTAGCTCTCATTGCTGTAAAAGCTTCATGCCCAGGAGTATCTAAAAAAGTTATAAACTTGTTTTCCTTTACCTTAACCTTATAAGCACCTATATGTTGCGTAATGCCACCTGATTCACCTGCTGCAACCTTTGTATTGCGAATATAATCAAGTAAACTAGTTTTTCCGTGATCAACATGTCCCATGACAGTTACAACAGGAGATCTTGATGTTGCTTTCTCTTTATCCTCTTCAGTTTCTTCAAAAGTAAATATATCTTCAGAAACATCTTTAATCTTCTCAGCATTGTAACCAAAATGATTGGCTAGTAGCTCAATTACATCCCAATCTAGACGTTGGTTTATCGTAGCAAGTGTACCTAATTCAATACAGAATTCAATAACATCGCTAGATGATACATCAAATATTTTTGATAGTTCATCTACGCTTGAAAACTCGGGAACTTTTATAGAAGCTGCTATTTCTTCATCATGTTGTATTTCTTGGCCATCTTTAGATTTTGATTTTTTATATGTTTTTTTCTTTTTCTTAGTTCCAATCGCAGCTAATGTTGCTTTCACTTTTGTTTTTACGCTCTTAGAGACGACTTCTTTTTTATCTTTACTTCTTTTACTCTGCTTGCTTGGACCAGGCTGACCTATCTCGGATTGAATATTTGATAAATTAATTTTTCGGAGTTTTTGTTTTTTTGGAGTAGTATATTTTTTCTTTATTGCTTTAGCACTTTTACTACCAACCATCTTTTCATCTCTACTGACAGGAACATCTATTATATCTTTTTCTACTTTCTGTTTTTCCTTATCACTTTTAATCTTTTCTGTCTTTTCAATTTTTCTTTGTTCCTGAAGACTTAATAACTGGAGCTTTTTCTGAGATTCTTGTTTCTCTTTTAATCTTGTATCATGGATCTCTTTTCTTACCTGTTCTTTTCTAAATCTATCAACAAGCTTTTTATCTTTTGCAAATTCAGACATGATAAGATTACGCACATCGTCGTCTACTGGAGACATATGGCTTTTTACATCTACTCCTTTGGTATCGAGAAATGATAATATATCTGTGTGGGATATATTTAGTTCCTTAGCTATTTGAAATATTCTAATTAACGCCATTATTAACCTATACTATTACCTTTATATTATTCTTCTTCATCGCCTAAATCTTCAATATTGTCTTCGCCATCATCTAATTCAGGTTCTTCTCTTTCAATAAACTGCTGTACTGATGAATATATCTGTTCTACGGTAGATGTAGCAATTCCAGTGATTTCCAATAATGATTCTTCATCAGCCTCCATCAAGTCCAGCACTGTCTTAATATTCGCATCTAGTAAAGATTTTCCGATTTTTTTTGTTATACCATCTACTTCGGTCAACAATGTATTTTGATCATCTTGTAATCTTTTATATTGATTTACTCCATATGCATCAATTCTATAACCGGTTAATCTTGAAGCTAGATTTATATTCATTCCACTCCTTCCGATTGCTGAATCAAGGTTTTCATCTTCAAAAATAGCTATACAATACTCTTTATCTTCATCAATATACAAATTAACCGGCTTCGCTGGAGACAAAGCTCTAGTGATTAATATTTCTGGTTGCTCACTATAATTAACAATATCAATTTTTTCATTATTTAATTCTCTAACGACTGCTTGAATTCTACTTCCTCGCATACCCACACATGCACCTACAGGGTCAATCCTTCTGTCATTGGACTGAACAATAATTTTGGCTCTCTCTCCTGGCTGTCTAGCGATAGATGTAATATCAATAATACCATCTTCTATTTCTGGAACCTCCATTTCAAATAATTTATTTAAAAAATAGTTATCACTTCTACTCACCACAATATCTGGACCTTTTGATGTGATTTCAACAGATTTTATAACACTACGAACTGTATCACCTCGTCTATATCGTTCGGATTGAATCTGTTCATTTTTTGGTAGTCTTAGTTCTGCTTGATCAATATTAATAAAAACATTATCGCGCTGCACCTGATGAACAATTCCTATTACAATCTCACCAATGCGATTTGCATAATCTTCATAAATATAATTTCTCTCAACATCTCGTAACTTTTGAGCAAAGAAATGCTTGGCAGTATTGATAATTCTTCGACCAAATACCGTTAAATCAATAACCTCAACAAATACATCACCAACAGCAAGTCCTTCAGCAGCCTCTGGCTCTTTTTCTATTGCTTCCTCAAGGGTAATCTCAACTTTATAGTCATCTACCTCCTCAACAATTGTTTTTTCTGCATATATCTCAATCTCACCTTTATCTAGGTTAACAATACAACTACAATTAGACGAGTCTCCATATTCTCTCTCTATTATATATAAAAACAATTCTTCCAAGATTGTGGCTAATTCAGATCTTTCAACATTCTTTTCTCGTGCTATCTCTGAAAATACTTCTATTAGTTCTCTATTAACCAAAACTCCTCCTCGCTACTAATCAAATGAAATTTTAACTCTGGCACTAATTATATCACTATAGTCAACATAATGTTCAACCTTATCATCTTTAACATTGATACCAGTTTTATTATTACCTATTAATAAAAACGTTTCTTTATTCGTGTTATCTTTAGATCGATACTCTAATTCAATTTTTCTACCAATATTTTTTTTATACTGAAAATTCTTTTCTAGCCTTGAACCTATTCCCGGAGTTCCTACCTCTAGCCTCACTCCACGAGGGAAATTAGATAAAATATCCTCATTGTTTTTTATTTCTTTCGCCAGCATAGCAGTTTTATCTACAGATATATCATTAGCGGAATCAATGACAATTTTAATAAAACTAGAATTTGAATCAATCTTTACCGATAATAATTCAATGTCCTGCGTAATATGCTTTTCAATAATTTCTCTTAAATTTTCCATAGCCGATAAAACAAAAGTGGGCCTTTCAACCCACTTTTCATACCTAATAAATTATAAAACTTGTTCTATTATTACAATAGAACAAATAAAATTCTACATCATACCAATTAGCTCCTCACTTCGTTGTTTTAAGTGTATTGGTAACTTTTTTTCTAACAAAATTTCATTTAGAATATATTGGGCAATTTCTACTTTATCCTGTTCAATAAGAATAGAAACTTTTAATAATTTAAATTCATTACTAATATTATTATCCAAGCCTAAACGCAGGCCTCTGTCAAGCAATTTAATTGCTTCATCAAATTCATTATTTTTCAATGCGATATTTGAAAGTATTTTAATTGTTCCAGGGATAAGAATATCTGGCTCTGAATTATTAAGATATTCATTCAAATATGATTCTGCTTTAATTAATTCATTATTTTCAAAAGAAATTTTTCCTAGATAATAGTTTGCAATATTAGAACTATTAGTACCTGAAAAATCTGATAATATTGTCTCAAATTGAAATTTTGCATTTTCATAGTCCTGATTATCAAAAGCTACCAATGCTATACCTAAAGCGGAATTTGAATCAATATCTTTTTGACCTTGTTTATTTAACAGAACATTGACACTAATAATTACTGCTATTAGGCCAAGAGCAATGTTTAAATAAGTCTTTTTGTTTTGTTCAAAATTATATTCGATCTTATCTATAGTTTCAAGAAAAGGGTCTCTTTTTATCTCTTTTCTGGTAATCTTTCTTTGAGGTTTCAGCATATTAAATATTATTTCCTATTTTTAGTACCCTCGGCAGGAATCGAACCTGCATCTAATGCTTAGGAGGCACTTGTTCTATCCATTGAACTACGAGGGTATACAGGTTAATTCTCGTCGATAAAGCCGGTAAATATAGGCTTTTTATTTTTTAATTAAAATACTATAAAGATTGCTTATGCAAGTCGAATTATGTGACTTCAATCTAAATATTCTGGTTTTAAATCTCTTGTCATAAGGTCGTCAACCTCTTTTATAGGATTAGTGTTTTCATATAAAACACGATAAACAGAATCACAAATAGGCATTTCAATATTGAGCTTAGATCTTAGATTATTAATTGAATGAGAAGTTTTAACTCCCTCAGCAACCATATGACTTCGAGATAATATATTAGATAAATTTTCACCTCTTCCAACTAATTCCCCTAGCCTTCTATTTCTACTATGCACACTATCACAGGTAACAATCAAGTCACCAATACCTGTAAGGCCAAAAAATGTTTCAGCTTTAGCACCTAGCTTTTTACCTAATTTTGATATCTCATTGATTCCACGTGTGATAAGAGCAGATTTTGTATTATCACCATATCCTGCGCCATCACAAAATCCAGCCGCAATAGCAATTACGTTCTTTGCTGACCCTCCAATCTCAACACCTTTTATATCATTATTCGTATAAACCCTGAATTTATTGGTTGAAAACAAATCTTGGACATATTTAGCTAATGAAATATCCTCTGACGCTGAGACAACTGCAGTTGGATTCCTATCAGCAACTTCTTCAGCGTGGCTCGGTCCAGATAGTGTGACAATTTTAACTTGATTATCCAGAACGTCATTTATAACCTCACTCATTGTCATTAAACTATGATTTTCAATACCTTTAGCGATATTAATTATATGTGTCGTTTCACTGATTTTAGTTTTCACCATATACAACACCTCACGAACATGCTGAGATGGCACAGCGATAACGATAGTATTAATGTTTTCTATGGAATAATCTATATTGGAAAAAAAATCAACTGAATCTGGAAATGTAACTGAGGGCAACAGATAATGCGTCCGGGATTTGGTCATTTTTTCTATTATATGACTATCACGGTGCCAATAATTAACTTGAACACCTTTATCTACTAATATTGAACCAAGAGCTGCACCCCAAGAGCCACAACCTAAAAAAGAAACTTTATCAATCATTAAATACTATTCAGAATACATACTATCAATAATATTAGACCAATTATCATTAATCTGTTTTCTTCTGATCTTCAAAGTAGGAGTTAGCTCACCCTCATCAATTGAAAAATCTCTTGGCAATATTGAAAATTTCTTTATCTGTTCTGGATTTGAAAAATTTAAGTTTAGCCTATCAATTTCTTCAGATATTTCCGCATGAACTTCTTTATTATCTGTGTAGTCAGATAAGTTTTTCCCATTATCAACAATCATTTGACTCTGCTCTGAAGGATCTTTTGGGATTTGATTAGGATCAATACCAAGCTTATCTCTTAAGATCACTCCCATATCAAGTGTGATTAAGGCAGAACAATATTTTAGACCATCGCCAACTAAGAAACACTGGGAGACAATCGGAATAGACTTCATTGTTTCCTCAATGACTAATGGTGCAACGTTTTTCCCGGCGGAGCTAACATAGATCTCCTTCTTTCTCCCTGTAATGCTTAGGTAACCATCTGAATCAACTTCTCCGACATCACCGGTATATAACCATCCATTAACTATGGTCTCATTAGTAGCCTCGGGATTTTTATAGTAACCTTTCATTACATTATCACCCTTGATTAACACCTCACCATCATCTGCAATCTTTATATTAAAAAATGGCATACATTTTCCTACCGATCCTATTTTATTATTACCAGGATAGTTTATGGTTATTCCAGCGGTATTTTCTGTCATTCCATATCCTTCAAAAAGCGGTATCCCTAAAGATTGAAACAACTTAAGGATATCAGGATTAATCGGTGCAGCGCCGGATATGGCAAAGCGGGAATTACTAAACCCTGCAGCCTCTTTAAGTTTTTTCTTAAAAACATTAGATAACCCTGGAATTTTTAATCCTATTTTAAGTATGGCCTTTGAATCAATAGCTGCCTTAAGGTTTGAATATATTTTCTCATAAATTCTTGGTACACTTATAAAAAGGTGCGGCTGAACCTCTTTTGCGTAGTCAACAGTATTCAGCGGACTATCAACAATATGCATATGCATAGCCCTTCTGACCCAATAATGATTATCCACCAACTGTCCAAATACATGAGCCAAAGGCAGCCAAGATACATATTTTTCGCCTTGATTGAATTTTAAAACCTCCGATACTGAATCTAGCTCAACCTCAAAATTTTTATTTGTAAGCTCAACACCTTTTGGATTCCCTGTCGTCCCTGATGTATATATCAAAGAAGAAGTATCATTTGGATCAATGGTTTTTATTAAATCAAGAATTGAGTTTTCGTTTATAGATTTGCCCTTATTTATAAATTCATCCCATGTAAGGATCTTATCATGATCTAATCGTTCAATATCATCGCCCATTAAAACAATGGTCTCTATCTGATCTAGATTATCAATTACAGACATAAGTCTGTGTATTGGCATCTTTTCTTTTTCGCCATTATCATTAGGGTTGTTACCGACAAATATAATTTTTGAATCAGAGTTGCCTACAACCCACTCCACTTCAGGCGCTGAAGAGGTATGATATACACCTACAGAAGCACTATTAATCATTTGCAGAGCACTATAACAACCAAACCATTCTTTTCGATTATAACTATAGATTGAGCCTTTGTCTCCGGGCTTTAAGCCACAGGCAACAAGCGACTTAGAAATTTTTATTACAAAATCGTAATAATCAGACCAGGTTAATGTTTGCCACTCATTATTTACCTTTGTAGATAATGCAGACTCATTGGGAAAATCGTTTTTATTATTAATCAATAATTGAGGTGTATAACTCATTTTATCTTCTCCTTCTTGATAAGTTTAATCTATCAGACATTGTTTAGAAAGATGAACCAGCACAATTTAATCTTAAAATATTATTATACCAATCAACTAGCTATATACTTGACTGATAGATAATTAATTAAATAATTTGGGAGGTATATAAAAATGATTTGCCGGGGTGGCGGAATTGGTAGACGCGCCTGACTCAAAATCTGGTGGGTGTAAGCCCGTGGGGGTTCGAGTCCCTCCCTCGGTACAATCCTCAATAAAATATATTTTAAATAAAGTTTAATTTTTTCTTGACTCATAAAGTATAATCATATACTTTTTATCAATAAAGGTGCTGGTTTGGTACCTTTGGTATGTGGAAGGGGTAGACGTTCACTTTGTTCCGAGGTCAATGTGAAGTCTGCCCCATTTTTTTATATTATATTATTTAAAGTACTATAAGTCCTATTATTACATAATTTATACTATTATTCTAATGTATTATATTAATACTATATTAATAAATAATTATAAAATCGTAGGCAAAAGTATAATTGTTTATTGAGAATTAGATCCTATTGAATCTTTTACTTTAAGTGTGATGATATATCGATATTAAATTTAGCGCTTATAGATCCAAATATTTAGTTAATGCCCTATCAATATCTTGCCAATAATGACCTTTTCTTTTAAGTTTATTAATTAATTTTCGCTTCAGTTTATCATCACTATTTATATTGCCTGGAGTATATTTTTGTAATAACTGTAGTATTATGCTTTCGATTTCAATTTCCGAATATATTTTTGTTGATATTTGATTAATTATATCTATCGAATCTAAAAAATCTCTTAGTTTATATTTTAAAGCAATAGGTCCAATTTTATTTCTGCTAATTTGATCCCTTGAAAAGGCCAAGCCAAATTTTTCATCATCAATCCAGCCTTTTTTCTCTAGTTCATTGATTACTTTCTCAATAATATCCTTGCTATAACCTTTTTTTATTAATCTAAGACGTAGTTCTTTTTTACTTCTCATACGATAGTTTAATAGCACTAGTGCTGCTTCTTTTACACGAGAATATTTCTCACTAAAAAGAATTTTATTTAGTTCAGTTTCGGCTATTTCTTTATTTTTATGTAAGGAGCTAGCGATTAATACGTCTTCAGAAATCTCAAACCTATCGCCAGAAGTAGTGGTAACTATATATGTATTCTTTTTTTTTTCTTTAAGAGAAATGGAAAGTATTTTACTCTTCCTCGGCACCATTAATGCCCATAAATGATCTTACTTTTTGGATTATTTCACTATATACATCATCATTTTCAGCTAGATAATGTTTTGCATTTTCTCGTCCCTGGCCAATTTTCATATCACCATATGAAAACCATGCACCTGTTTTTTCTATGATATCCCCTTTTAAGGCTAAATCAATGATATCTCCCTCCTTAGATATACCTTTACCATACATAATGTCGAATTCTGTACTTTTGAATGGAGGAGCGACTTTATTTTTTACTATTTTCACCCTCGTTCGATTACCTACGATATCAGAGCCCTCTTTAAGACTGGTAATCCTACGAATATCAATTCTTACAGAAGAATAAAATTTTAATGCTCTACCTCCAGGTGTTGTCTCAGGATTACCAAACATTACACCAATTTTTTCTCTTATTTGATTTACAAATAATACTGTCGTATTAGAACGGCTTACAGTGCCTGTTAGTTTTCGTAGCGCTTGGGACATTAACCTGGCTTGTAGGCCCATGTGAGAGTCTCCCATCTCACCCTCAAGTTCTGCTCTTGGAACCAATGCGGCAACAGAGTCAATAACGATGATATCTAAGGCACCACTTCTGACTAACGTTTCTGCTATTTCAAGAGATTGCTCACCTGAGTCAGGCTGAGAGACAAGCAGTTCATCTAGATTTATTCCTAAATTTTTTGCGTATTCAGGATCCATAGCATGCTCAGCATCAATAAATGCTGCATATCCTCCAGTTTTTTGTGCCTCAGCCACTATATGAAGAGCAAGAGTAGTTTTTCCAGATGACTCCGGACCAAATACTTCTATTATTCTGCCTCTGGGAATACCGCCAACGCCTAGAGCAACATCTAATGATAAACATCCGGTAGATATTACGTTTTCACTAATGCTTACATGGTCACCCCCCATGCGCATTATAGATCCTTTTCCAAATTGACGATCAATCTGAGTTATCGCTAGATCTAGAGCTTTTGTTTTTTTTGAGTCTGTGGTCATTTTAATAATTCCTTATTCAGTTATATATCGGCAAGTGGAAAAGTGCCCAGTAGATTATAAAATACTCCTTCAGGCAGAATTTCACTACTGAAAAATTGCAAATGATTTACTGGGAAATCAATACCGTCATATGAAGAATTTAAAAAAGAAGTGACATCTGGTGTGAATTTTTGAGGATATTTAATCCTTGCTAGGGTAATATGAGGGATGAAAGTATCTTTCATCTTAGGGTATCCTCTATTTGAAAATAATTCCTCTGCTTCATTCACTATTAATGAAAGTGGCTTATGATCGCCAGAAACGTCTAAATACAATACCGAAGGTTTCATCGTATTAGGGAAACAACCAGTCCCAGAAACAGATAAATTAAACGGATGATGTTTTTTGACTAAATTATCTATATCACTACATAAGCTTGTTATATCACCCTCAGGAGTGTAACCCAAAAATTTCACTGTAAGATGAAGACTGGAATGCTTTACCCATCTAATATCAGCTTTATCATTCTCCATTGTGGACAATAACATTTGCTTGATGTTACCTACCTCAGATGGCGCTGTTATTGCTACAAAGGTTCTTAATAGTTTATTTTTCATTTATAACGCTTTTTGTTTGATCAAATTTAACACTGCCTGGCTAGTGCGTATTTTATTGGATTCTCTTGAAGAGTGAAAATTAAATTGTTTTGTTATTAATTGATTACAGTCAGAATAGCCTACATAGACCAGGCCAACTGGTTTATCTTTGGTACCACCGCCTGGTCCAGCAATACCTGTAACAGAAACACCAATATCAGAATCAAAAATATTTCTTACCTGAACTGCCATTTCTGATGCAACCTCTTTACTAACTGCGCCGAATCTATTAAGAGTCTTATTATTTATTTTTAGTTGATTTAGCTTAGTTTTATTACTGTATGCTATGAGTCCACCGTTATATATTTTTGAACTGCCGGAAACTTGTGTTATTCGATGACCAATTAGACCCCCAGTGCAAGATTCTGCCGTTGCAATAGTTAAATTATTTTTCATTAATTTATTAACAACAATATTTTCCAGCGATTCTTCACCAATGTTATAAATATATGGACCCACATCTTTGACTATTAGTTTTTGCACTTTTTCTATCGATGAAATATTATTTCCACTAATTCGAATATCTACCCCAAATAATGAAGGATAATATCCAAGGTTTATAGATTTCTGGATACTATTTTTGACTTTTATTTTTTCATACAATACTGATTCAGGTATTCCGGTTGTCCGTATATTTATAGAGAAATTTTTCTTTTTACTTTTTTTTCTTACCCATGGAATGACTGACTCACTCATCATAGCTTTCATTTCAGATGGTACCCCTGGCATTGCCATAAACGTTATATTATCTTTATGAAATAAGAGTCCGCGTGCAGAACCAATTGGATTAGGAAACACCTTACCATTATGAGGAATAATCGCTTGCGATTTATTAGATGATGGTATTGAATATCCTAAAGAAGAAAATCTTTTTTTAAGGTTTGCCCAATAGTCTTCATCCAAGACTGAGTCACTATTAAAAAACTGAAAAATAGCATCCCGAGTTATATCATCATGCGTTGGACCTAGACCGCCTGTACATAATACTAACTCGACTGGGAGCTCAAATAATGCAGCAAGACTATCTAAAATTTCTTCCTCTTTATCTCCAACAGTTACGTTCCTTACAATATTACATCCTTCTAAAGTTAAATTATGGCTTATCCATGTAGCGTTCGTGTTAGTTGTTTTACCAGAAAGCAATTCATCTCCTACGGTCAATAGAGATGCTTTCATCCAATAAAATAGACTAAGCTTTGTGTCACCAACAGTGCCAATATTCCCGCGATTACATCATCCATCATGATCCCGGTTCCAGATTTTATATCATCCATGAGTTGGACTGGACCAGGCTTAAGAATATCAAATACCCTGAAAAATAAAAAAGAAACAAAACCCCAAATAAATGAGTGAGGTATCAACCACAAAGCAATCCACTGACCAACCCATTCATCAATAACTATTTCAGGCGGATCTTCTTGTCCAATCGATTCAGAATATATTGTTGTTGCCGCAACCCCAATAAAAAATAATACAAGACTAGCATATAGAATAAACTCTGCTTGAATATATGTTCTGAGTAGGTACCAAGCTAAAAATGCGATAAAGCTGCACCAAGTCCCTGGCGCTATAGGCAATCGCCCAATATAGAAAACTGTAGATATTATTTCTGCAATTTTATTCACTGATTACCATTAAGAAATTTTTGTATAATGAATCTATTAGCATATACATATAATATTCCTGTGTAGGCGGTAAAAATAGCAGTAAATGCAGTCAGCATATATATTATTTTGTATTCTTTAATTATTACTATTGTAGGGATAAAAACATTTATATCCAAGCCCTCAATACTAATAAAAATAAGTGTTAGTATGATTATAGTTAGCTGAAACGCTGTTTTATATTTTGATAGTTTTGATGTAACAAATTCAAAACCTCTGCTGGACATAATAAAACGTAAACCGGTCACAAATAAATCACGAAATATTATTATACCAACCATCCAAAAATCAATAATATTTATATATGCGAAAGATATAAATGCTGATAATACAAGAATCTTATCGGCAAGCGGGTCAAGAAACTTTCCTTCGGGCGTGATCTGATTATATTTACGTGCTAGATGACCATCATATGCATCAGTTATAGCTGCAATTGCGAAAACAAGTAAAGCAAATACTTTTGCCATTTTAAAATCATCAAACAAAAGGATAATAAACAATGGTGTAAGGATTATTCTAATCAGCGATAATATATTTGGTGTATTCATACTACTGTCCTTCCTTCCATCGCCCTAGCTATTGTTAGCTCATCCAAATATTCAAGATCGCTTCCGACTGGAAGACCCCTAGCTAGTCTAGTAACTT
>ENA-UPTF01000429-UPTF01000429.1-marine-metagenome-genome-assembly--contig:-NODE-429-length-29989-cov-4.760263_pt1 | contig 29989 bp, 29 predicted proteins | sample MGYA00238166_ERZ767019 | MGnify/ENA primary metagenome ERZ767019 (study PRJEB28930, sample SAMN06266391) | marine metagenome | isolation source: Sea water from 250 m depth | place: Atlantic Ocean | study... | reverse complement strand
AGTTTAAATAAAATAAGGCCCCGGTGTTAACCGGGGCCTTATTTTATTTAAACTTGAACCGTAACTTACTTGAAGCTCATTGTATTGACCCTAGTTCGAGGATCGTAACGAGGAGTCCATTCCAAGTCATCGGCCAATCCGTATACTGTGACTACCTGGAACATCGGCAGGAACCAGTATTCATCATGAATAATAGTTGCCAAGTTCTCCATTCTGGCAGTTCGTTCATCGCCAAGAGGGGTAGCTATCGCCTCAGAAATCATATCCTGGAATCCTGGTACGTTATTGCAAACTCGGCTATTTACGTTGAAGCAACTATTTCTCAATAGTAACTGACGTTGCATATCCAATGATTCATTGGAAGTAGCAGTTTCATAGTAATGTGAAGACGCATACATTGGCTCTGGTGGCTCTTGATCATGGCAATTCAATGCATCATCGCCCTTGTATTGACCACACCCAGACCTTCTAGCCTCACGAGCTTTGGAAGGCTCCAGGATCTGCAAGCTGGCGTTAACGCCAATTTCAGACCACATAGAAACTACGGATTCCCAAAGTTCTACATCGCGGAAAACTCTACCTTGCCTGCTGTGAATTCTAATTTCATTATTAGAATCGTATCCAGCTTCCTCTAGTAACTGTTTTGCTTTCGCAAGATCGTATCCGTAACCTTTGGAATTTTCTGGAGTGATACCAACAGTTCCGGTTTGGGAGATATTCCCGTAACACTCTTGAAGGCCATTGTAAAGGTTATCTACGATAGACTGGCAGTCAATCGCTAATGCCAATGCTTGACGAACCTTCTTTTTCTTCAACTCCGGGTGCCATATATTATCAGCAACTAAGATATATACCTCGTTGTTAGTTCCAGCGATCGCACGTGGGACTCGATCGATATTTTCAAATCCAATTTCGAATGCCAGGTCGGCTTCGCCTGTGGCAATCATAGAAGCCCGAACAATCTCTTCATCCCTCCATACTTGGAAAACCTGTTTGATCGCAGGGGCCTGAGAATCGAACGAATTATTGGGCTTGTAATCCTCAAAGGCTTCGAGTTCTACTTCCTGTCCAACTCTCCATTCAACAACTTTATAAGGACCATTCCCTACGGTAGTCCTGTCGCGAGTACCTTCTTCAGTGTCTGCCCACCATTGGGGTGCCTGGAATTTAAGGAAGATAGTGGTACGCGGCAGTATTGGACAAGCTACTTCGCAAACAACATCTACAGTCATGTCATCCACGACCTCGCCGCTAATTACTCCATGGAAACCAAATGACCCTGTACCATGACCATTGGTCTCTTTATCACCGTGCATGTCTATGCCCATCTTGGCTGCATCTGCATTCCAAGCTTCACCGTTATGGAAAGTGACTCCTTCACGGAGATAAAAACGCCATCGATCAGGATCTATCTGTTCCCATTTCTCAACGCCGGTCAAGGGAACCACCTCAAAGGTTGTACTATCAATCCAAGTCAATGGATCACTTGCAAGATCTTCACAGACCAAACTAGGAACGTTACCGCTACAACCCTGTGACCATGCTCCTAAGAGATCTGGTTCACCGTTGGTTACCAAGGTCAGTGTATCTCTTGTGGTAGTTACTGCCGCCGGAGCAGGAGCCTGCGCTGCTGCAGCCTTAGGAGCTTCTGCAGCCTTAGGAGCTTCTGCAGCTGGTGCTGCGGTTGGTTCGGATGGAATCGGAGTTATCCCTGTCATCTCGACTTTGGACGCCGGTTCGCTGGCCGGTTCAGCCGGAGCTGAAGCCGAACTACAGGCAACGGCAAACAAACCTATTACTGCCATAAGCAATAACATGTACTTTGCTAGCCCTATTGGGGCTTTTACCAATGGTACCATGTGTTACCTCACAAAAAAGTTTAGCCCCATCAATGGATTGAGCTATCAAAACCGTAACAGGATTGTTTGAAAAGGTCAATAGTAGTCTATATTATGATTGATTTCGCTCCTATATTTAAGCATAACACCTAAATGTGATCATAATAACGATGCTTCTACAATCGTTTGGTAACGATTCAAAAGATCAGCTCCGAAATTAGTCCTATCGCGTATTTAGTTTGAAGTAGTACTATATACCTATCATTATGAAAGGATAAACTTATGAGCTGGAGATTTAACCTAATCACTCGACCCTACGGCGGGGTAACTGAGGGACCAATTTGGGACGGAGATCATCTCCTATTCACTCATATTCCTTCCCACAGAATCCTCAAATATGATCCTGATAAAAATGAGATAACCGAATATCGTGGCGATACAAACCATACCAACGGATTAGCTCACGATAGTTTCGGTAATTTATATGGTTGCTGCTCAGGAGGCAGATCAATCGTTAAATTCGATACAGACGGGACTACTAATACAGTTGCTAATCAAGTTGACGGTATTAAGCTAAATACCCCTAATGATCTTGCGGTTGACCGTCAGGGACGGATTTGGTTCACCAATCCCTGGAACTCAGGGAACATTGATCCTAGGGAGAATGAAGACTTGGATAATAGGTCTGTATTAAGAGCTGATCCTAAAGAAGACGGATCATATGAAGTAACAAGAGTTACATATGACACGACAATGCCAAACGGTATCCTAGTATCACAAGATCAGACCACACTATATGTTGCTGAAAGCAATAGTGAGAGAATAGATCTAGACCGAGAATTAAGAGCGTATCCTATCAACGACGACGGATCTCTGGGCCCGTATTCGGTACTACACGCCTTTGGTAAAGATAGCACTAATATCCACCGGGGAATTGACGGGATGTGCTTAGATTCTGACGGTAATATAGTGGCCACAGCGGGGTGGGAACTCGGCGGTCCCGGCCCGATGATTTATGTTTTCTCCTCAACCGGCAGGGTAATTGAGACCCATCCTATTTCATGCAACCGGCCAACTAATTGCTGCTTCGGAGGACCTGACCTATCAACTTTATATGTAACCTCTACTGACGGTCATTTTTATCGCGCCGAAACTGACAGAACAGGTTGGGCCCTGTTTCCCTAAATACGAACTACCCATGTGTAAGAGGAACCTCTATGAATATGAGAAACCAGGACCTTTCGAAATACGGCATAAACCGAGATCAAATTCGACAGGGAGGTGGTCGAGGGAACGGTAATGATCATCTAGACGAATTAGTAGGGTCAACAGAGCTCTACGTCTACCAACAGCCAAACAAACCTATAAAAGGCTATGAATCTCTTAAGCTTTTTATCGAATCAGAAGGTTGCGAAATAATCTTTACAGCAGATAAGCCACCGGAACTTCAAGAATACGAAGCCATGCGTATTACTCACAAGAGGGGCGAGAAAATCCCAGATGCGGTAGTTAAACGAATCCACTCATGGGCCCACGGCCGTAATTTTCTACATAGCTTTTTTAAACCCTTATACCGCTAGAAAATATACCGTGATGGAGTTCAGTTGCTCACCGTAGAACTTCCTTGATAGTCAATATGACCTGTTACATCATTAACATGCCAAGTTTCTACACCTTCGCAAGCAATTCCTGAGGCTTTTACGACCCACAAGTGATCTTTAAAAGTAACCCTCAATTGATGCCAACGTTCTTGTCGCCACAACCATAAAGGCCCATAAGCATTTATCTGAGACATGCCTGCCAAACAAAAGCCATCCGGAGGATCTGATACTAGGTAATTTTCAAATAAGCCAATCAATAGGTCTTGGTTCAAATTAGGAGTTGGTACGGATCGTGAATTTTCAGCAATCTCTTGCTCGTTTGACAAACTTAGCCATATATACATACCAACGCTGAGGGAAAGCACTGCTATGACTAATACCATAACCGACTCAACTAACACCGATTTTGGCACCCAGACCTCCGGCCATTAAATCAAAATTTAATTCTTAACCACTATTTGGTATATATCAAAAACGCCCTCTTATCGAGGGCGTTAAAATTATCCGTACCAGATGTTGGTGGGCCAGGCAGGGATCGAACCTGCGACCAATCGGTTATGAGCCGATTGCTCTACCACTGAGCTACTGGCCCGTCACGGTTCAGCTTATCCAAGGTAACAAATAGTGTCAAGAAATGCCTAAATGATCCCTATAATCCGGATCCCAGTGTCCAAGTAAGCCCTCCTCAACAGACTGCCTAGGATCAATCCTTGGAGCAGGATCTCCACTTAATGGTACCGAAGATATAGTTGCTTGTTCAATTAATTGGTCATAGTCATCAACCGACAAACCCAGTAAATCCTTTAATAAATATTCATTCTCCGCTCCAAATGGTGGGGCAGGCTTACGAATCTTCAGAGGAGTATTGGAATATTTATATGGCCTACCCATCAATAAACGAGTCCCCATATTGCGATCATCTGGATACGTAACTCTTTCTAAGAAATTGCGACTCTGATAATGTTCATCAAAATGCACTTCCTGGCCGGTTAACACAGGTCCTGCTGGTATTCCTTTACCTTGCAACATATGCATTAATTCATATTTATCAAATTTATTCGTCCATTTGCGAATCAAATCATCCAGTGCATCGTGATTTTGATATCTAGAAATTATATCCCCAAAGCGAGGATCTCGAGTCAAATCCGGCTCCTCTATGAGTCCACACAATCCTATCCATTCTTCATCACTCCCTACAGACAACGTAATCCATTGATCCACACCCGCCGCAGGGTAACAACCTTGGGGTATACGGTGTGGGTGTCTATTACCAATTCGTTCTCCCTCTCGTCCATTGGCAATCGCATCCATCACGTATTCAGAAAGAAACATTGCGCCGGCTTGATACATAGCTATATCGATCCATTGTCCCTTGCCTGTAAGTGATCTGTAACGCAGAGCAGCACCTATAGCGAATATGCCGGTCCAAGTCGACAGAAAGTCTACAAAGGATCTCCCTGCTTTGGCAGGTTCTTCCCCCGCATAACCCGTCACCCAGCAATGACCATGCGTACCCTCTTGAGTAGTAGCCTGAGCCGGATAACTGGAATAAGGGCCGTTGCCGTGCCCGTATCCTGTATTGGAGATCAAAATAATATCCGGCTTGATCTTTTTTAAATTGGGATAATCTAAATTCCACCCACGCATAACCCTAGGAGTGAAATTTTCCATGACCACATCACTTATACTCACCAGTTCCTTGAATAACCCTCTACCACGCTCGGTCGATAGGTCCAGAACTAGAGATTCTTTTCCTCGATTTAACAGATTATAAGTGGAAGACCTGTTCCACCAATCTCCCCCCTGTTCATTTTCAGGAAAGCTGCCAAACAATCCTCCGTTCCTTGTCAGGTCTGGTCTGGTAGGACCTTCTATTTTAATTACTTCTGCACCTAAATCCGCTAAGTGCCCACCGGTGTAAGGCAAAGCAAACACATAGGTTGAATCTAGCACCCTTATGCCGTCCAAAGGAAGTTCAGGCATAGATCATGATCCTTTTCATATCTGATTACTAAATTATGTCTAACTGTCGTAACTGGATTGCCTCTTGAGGCGTATAACCCAGACCGTCAACGTAGATCTCGTTGTTATTCTGACCGAGTGTAGGGGCGGACATCCTTAGCTGATATGGGGTCTCACTGAATTTAAACAGTTCTGCAGGAACACGAATGTTACCAAGAACAGGATGATCGGTTTCCCGATAAAACTCTCTTGATTCCAATTGAGGACACTCAGCTAACTCTTTAGGGGTTTGCACCAATCCAAAAAGCATGCGTGCTTTCGCCGCCTCTGCAAACAAATCCCATTTACTCCGGTCTTTGATAGCATCTAATATTATCTGGTCCATTTCCGGACCATTCAATGAGCGCTGTGCACTGTTGGCAAAACGAGGTTCCAACAAGTCTGGTGCACGGAATACTTCCGAAATATCTTCCCAAGTAGCCCCTCCCCCAGCTTGAGATATAATCCAACCATCTTTGCACGGCATAGGGTTCTCGAACATGCTTCCTTCTGACCGCCGGCGTGTTTGCACCCCTCCCATAAATGGATAAATGGTCTGAGTGGCCATCATGGTAGAAGCTACACACTCGGTGATCGAAACATCGATGTGGTCTCCTGAGCCATTTAGCCCTTGCCTAAAGAGAGCCATACTTGTCGCACCAGCGGCAAACAACCCTCCCTCGTATTGAGCCTGAAATCCCCCATGTTTCAACGGCTCCCTACCTTGTATACCACTAATACTCATGATCATACTCATGGCATAATTAACAATTTCCTCACCTCGAAACTGGCTATAAGGACCATCCTGACCAAACGGCGTGATCGAGGTCATAATGATCGAAGGGTTAACCGCGCTCAGCTCTGCGTATCCTAGACCTAGAGATGACAGATAACCGGGACGATAACTTTCAACAACGACATCTACTTTCGCTACTAGCCTTTTCAGTATTTCTTGCCCCAGCTCAACATTTAGGTTGAGAGTAGAAGCTTTTTTATTTAAATTCAAGACTAAGAAAAAAAGACTTTTCTCAGTATGTGGGTCATCTTGAGCAAACGGGCCCATCGTGCGAAGAGCCGCTCCTCCAACAGGTTCAATTTTTAATACATCTGCACCATAATCTGCGAGAAGCCTCGCACAAAATGACCCAGCGATATCTTCACTTAAATCCAGAACTTTTACCCCTGATAATGCCCCTGTTAACATTTCATCTCTCTAAATCCACCAGCTGTTTGCACGTTAACGTCATAGTTCTGTAATACCAACAAAATTGTAGCTGAACCCTACTCCTTAGGCAAACCATTCACCTGAGCCATCTGGCCACAGAGGCTAGTATATAAGATAATGGGCCAAGATTTTTAAGTTACATAGTGGGTTTAAGGAGCCGATCAATGCGACAAAATCGTGTGAAAAACATTATGAGACAAGATCAATTAGCGTTAGGAACGTACGTTACATTCGCTGACCCGCAGATAGTTGAAATCATCGGTTTAGCAGGCTTTGATGCTGCATTTATAGATATGGAACATACTACTTTCGATTTGGGATTAGTTAGCCAAATGATAGTAGCAGCTGACATGGCCGGAGTAACATCAATTATACGTATACCAGGAAACGATGAAAATCTGATTTTACGGCTGTTAGATGCGGGCGCTGAAGGAATAATCATACCGCATATAGACGGGATTGAAGGCGCAAAAAAAGCAGTTGATGCCGTTCGATATGCACCCATGGGACATAGAGGAGGGGCAGGGGGATCCCGGGCAGCAAGGTTTGGGTCGATCAGCTGGGATGAACATACCAAACAATCTAACGAAGAGATTCTGTTGGCAGTTATGACCGAGGACGCTAAAGGTGTAGACGATATAGAAAAAATAGCAGCTTTGGACGGCATTGATATCGTATCAATTGGCCCCACAGATTTCTCGGAATATATGGGCATACGAGACCCTCAAAGCCCCGTATTACGTTCAAAATTAGAAGAATTAGCGGGGAAAGTCAAAAATATTGGAAAAGCCAAATTAGCTTTTCCCATGAATCATCCTGCCATGCCATTAACAGCAAAAGAACTAACAGAACTTGGGGTTGGATACTGTCATGTTGCCCCTCCTCCACCCTCAGTTCTGTTACGGTCTCTGCGGGACAGGCTGCATACTATCCATGGAGAACTAGGAAGGTCTTAGATAATCCGTAACAAAAATAACAAATTCTTAGTTAGAAAATCATTGCTAGCAATGTTGATTATGTTTTCTGGAATCTGCCTGAGTTGCAAAGATGCACCCGAAGGAAGTGGGTCACTAGCATACAGTAACCCACTCTCAATTCAGGATGATTTTTCCTCCAAGCCGACCGTTCCTATAGTCCATGAACCAAACAAATCTACAGTAACCATTGGGACAGCGGTTTACATTGTCAAAATAGCAGACGACAACTTAACTAGGGGTAAGGGGTTGTCAGGTCAGCTAAGTTTACCGGATGATCACGGAATGTTGTTTATATTTGATAATCCAGCTATACAAACCTTCTGGATGAAGGATATGTTATTTCCGATTGACATAGTTTGGATTTCGGACACATGTTTAGTAGCCGGTATTACTCCTAATATCCCCATTCCGTTGGAATCTACGGCGATTAATGAACTGCCTAGATATCAATCGGGTAGCCCTGTGAAGTACGTCCTCGAAATAGCACAAGGGCAAGCAAAGGTTTGGGATATAAAAATAGGGGATCCGGTACTATGGCACAGCGCCCATAAGATACCAGTTGGATGCTAATAAAGAGTTTAATAGATTAACCAAATATTTTTAATAGGTGAATAGTAATGGAGATTCTGGTTTCAGGTTCAATAGCTTACGATCGAATAATGGATTTCTCAGGGAAATTTTCAGAACACATAGTGATTGATAAAATCGACAATCTTAACGTGAGTTTCATGGTAAATGGACTTAAAGAAAATTTTGGAGGAACAGCTGGGAATATTTCCTATTGCCTGTCGTTGCTCGGTGAAAAACCCAGGACTCTAGCGACCATTGGACACGATCATCACAGATATATCCAATGGTTTACCCAAAATCAGCTCTCAACCGAAAACATAAGAATAATCGAGGATGAAGCGACAGCTTCTGCTTATATTACAACAGACACATCAGATAACCAGATTACTGTATTTAATCCAGGAGCCATGAAATATCAATCAGCATTTGATTTCTCTCAAATCGATCCATCAGAATCTATCGCGATCGTCGCTCCAGGCAATTTAGCCGATATGATGGAGTTTCCAGAAATTCATCAAAAGCAAGGGATCTTCACTATATTTGACCCTGGTCAATCTCTGCCTGCCTGGCAGAAGGCTGAGCTAATAGGATGCATTAGTCAATCAAACATATTAATTTCAAACAACTATGAATTAGCAATGATACAAGAGCGAACAGGCCTTAGCGTGAAACAACTACTAGAAAAAGTAGAAATTATCATAACCACCAAGGGCGAGGAAGGTTGCGAAATTCAAACCAACTCCGGCACTAACCTTATCCCAGCGATTTATACCGATAACGCGATAGATCCAACGGGTGCAGGGGATGCTTTCCGAGGTGGATTAATAAAAGGATTATTGAACAATTTACCCGTCGAACGCGCTGCTATGATGGGTACAGTATGTTCTCACTACGTAGTCCAAACCTTAGGAACCCAAGAATATAAATTCACACAACAGGAATTCAAGGAAACCCTAGATCAACACTTCGGCTCTTGATCATTCATCTATATCAATTAGTATTGACCTTAATTAGTAGCTAGAGTAGTCTGAGAAGTACACTAAGTCTGTGCGAGGGCAGCATGACTCAACAAACAGAATCAGCATTGACAGCAGAAGTTAAAGCCATGATAGGGGTTAGCGGAGATATAGTAGAATCTTGGGGTAATGTAGACTCTGAGTACCTCCGGAGATTTACGCAAGCAGTTATGGACCCCGACCCGAGATATTGGGATGAGGAATTTGCGAAACAAAGTAAATATGGACAAATCATAACTCCTCCCATAATGGTTAGTTACATGGCAAGCAGAATACCCCCAGATCAAGAGGACGCCATTACTAGTGCGTTCGAAGGCAACCCCATGTCTGATGGTATTGGGGATGTAAAGCGGCCAGGTGAACTACCTCCAGTCCCAACCAATCTAGTACGAGTATTGAACGCCGGTAACGAGCTGGAGATTTACCAATACCCAAGCATTGGAGATAAAATATTTTTTCAAAATAAATACTCAGATATAAGAGAAAGAGTAGGGCGAGACGGGAAGCCTTTCTTGATCATTACCCGAGAAACCACATTCAAGAACCAGAGTGATGCAATCTTATGCATTACAAGAGCTTCAACAATCAGGCGTTAAATCTTGATCTTAAGATCTTTAACCATAAAAATCGGTGAGGATTATTAATGACCACTCCACTTGAAGATTTACTAAAGCTGGAACCAGAAGACATCTGGAAGAGAAATGAACGGCCAACCGCGGACCAGATGCGCGACAAACAGCAAATCTATTACGAGGACATCGAAGAAGGGGCGGAGTTGCCGAAATATATATACAAACCTACTCCGACTCATCTCTTTCGCTGGAGCGCAGCTATAGAGAATTTTCACAGGATTCACTATGATCTGGACTTCGGGCTTAATCACGACAAAAATCCCAGCATTTTGGTTCATGGATCTTGGAAACAAAGCGTAGTTCCCCAATTTCTGAAGGATTGGACATCACCAGGTGGATGGCCATGGAAGGCAAGATTCGAACATCGCGCCATGCTAGTCCCTGGAGATATTTTAATCATGTGGGGAAGAGTGGTCGAAAAATCAGTCAAATCACAAATGGGATTGATAGAATTAGAGATTGGGATGAAAACACACGACGGGGTAGAGAGCATGCCGGGTACTGCAACGGTAGTCCTACCTCTCCGAGATGGTCCGCCCATACCGTATCCGTTCATCCCCCCAACTGATTAGTTATAGGCTACATCTCAAACCTGATGAACGGATATTTATATCACTGTTAACTGAATTCAATTGGATTAATACGACGAGGTAGCAAATGGCCCGTTTTATGGCGATTCACAACGTACCGAGCATGAATGAGGCAGATTTTAGAGGTAAACTAGACTCAGTAAAGAAATGGCGGCCAGATCGTAGAACTACGATACTAAAAGTATATGGAGATCTCAGTACAGGGAAAATAGTGACTGAATGTGAAGCTGCCGAACAATCCCATTTTGAAGATTGGATAACTATGGTGGGATGGCCCGCCGAATCTATCCATCAAGTAGATATGATCTGTCAGGTAGGTAACATCTGGAAACTATAAGGATAAGAATAGGAAATAGTATCACCGAACCAAAGGGACCATGGACATATATCAAGTCAGAATATTTTCCAGGAACTAATCGGCCAATAACGAAGCCAAATCCTCGCCAACACTCCATCTTGTGACACAGGTCCATATAAGGAACTATCTGTACTGTACCCTCGATTATCACCCAGTAACCAATATTCCTTAGGACCTGTGATCCATTGAGAACCAAGGGCCTCCCACGGTCGATGTCCGGCTATCCACGGTTCGTACAAAAGCTCTTCATTTATATAAATTAATCCATCTCTTAAACCTATATGCTCCTCGGGCAATCCAACAATGCGCTTTAAATCTCTATTAGATCTATCAGAAGCACCAGGCCTTATCGATATTACAGGCCTTTCCGACACTACTACGTCACCACGGCTCAATTCTGTCCGCTGCCCGACTAACAATTCTCCCAAAACGTGATCTCCCCTATTGAATGCGGGGACCATACTCTCGCCATCTACCTTGTAAGGTCGAGATCGAAACAATCTTGTAATAAATGCAATCATATAGCTATCCAGATTATTTACTAACTTATAGAATCAATATATTCCTTATTAACCAGTTGTATTTCAAGTCTCGGATATTTCCTTGACTTTGAGCTACGAGAGAAACATAATTAGTCGACCCATAGACCCATGGTTGCGAATCAGTACGTTTGATACTAACACCCGTTTTCTGAAACGAATTGAGGTGCCTCAAATCCTTACCATGAAGGGTGAATCTCCTACTTGCTCATCTCATTTCAGTGTACATCTGACTCATTTTATCTAAAACTGTTTACATTCAGTTTTGTTCTGATTTTTTCAACGCTCAACCTGTTACCTAACGGGGTTTGATATGGCCAATCTAAACGTCATCAGCTGGGTCCAAATCGCCAAAGAGAATTACCATTACGCTTGGTCCATTGTAGGAATCGGAACTTTCATGCGGGTGATTTCTAACTTTGTGAGTCAAGCTTTTGGTTTGGTCCTAATCTATCTAATTCAAGAGTTCCCGGGTGAAACACTAACTTCATTAATTTTGATGCAGGTTTTCCGAAGCCTGGTAAGCGCTGCTCTTTCTCCCACTGCTGGCTGGATAGGCGACAAATACGGAGCAAAAAACTCTCTGTTACTCGCAAGCACCATGTTTGTCGTAGGTATGTTGTTAATGAGCCAAGCCTCGCATGTCTGGCAACTATATCTTTACTATAGCTTTGTCCTAGGTGTGGCTCAGGCTATCTTTTCAGTAAATATACCCACTACGGTTGCTGCGTGGTTCAAAACCCATCTGGGCATAGCGGTAGGTATCCAACAATCCCTAGGAGGGATGGGAGGAGCCATAGCCGCACCTGCACTGGCCCTGATATTTACTAAGCTTGGTTGGGAAGGAGGTTTTTTACTCGTAGGCATAGTTGGCGGAGCAATAATGTTCGCCCTATTGCCATTGTTCCACGGGGATCCGGCTAATCGGGGTATGAAACCATTCGGTTCAACTGAAGACGATCTCGCACCTGCAAATAATGAGTTCAATAAGGTTCGTACTCAAGTATTTCTTCAAGCAGTTCGTAGAACTCCCTCTTTTTGGAACTTAATAGCTATACATCATTTAGGATGTCTAGGACACTCGATCGTCATGTGGCATATCGTTAACTTTGCTAATACCTTAGGGATCAGCCCAGCTGCCGGATCGTGGATAATTTTCTGTTATGTAACAACAAGCATGTTCAGTAGATTCGCCACACCAATTCTGGCGGATAAATTTGGGTCTAAAGGAGTAATGGCGGTTTTTTATACCGTACAAGGTCTAACCGTGCTGCTTTTATTCTGGGCTCAGGAGCCCTGGCAATTTTACCTGTTTGCAACCCTGTTTGGTGTTGGATTTGGAGGGGAGATGTCTGCCTTCCTAGTAATCAACCGTCAATATTATGGAATGGGACCTGTAAGATCTGTTTTTGGGTTCCAGCATCTGGGGTCTGGAACTGGTATGGCTCTAGGGGGGTTAATAGCCGGAGCCTTATACGATTTGTTTGGCTCCTACGATATAAGCTGGATTGTATCAATCGGAGCAAGCCTTGCAGGGACTATATGTATATTGTTCTTGCAATCAACGTCACGTGTTTTAATTCCAGATTGGGAAGAATCCCTACCTGTAGAGGCTAGGACAGCCCCCACAACCTGAATGATTAAATAACCAATTCATGAACATTCATTCCAATTCTAAGATCCTTTTAGGTACAGGCAATCTCGCAAAACAAGAAACTCTCCGATGGCTGCTGGATGGGTTGTCTTTACGTTGCTTCACTCCTTCCGATCTAGGATTGACTACCGTCCCCGATGAAACCGGATCAACTCATTTAGAGATAGCCTGTCAGAAAGCTCTTCAATGGTCAGCAACAACCTCGATGTTAGTAATAGCTTCAGATGGAGGATTAACAGTTCCATCTTTAGGAGACTGCTGGGAAAGTAGATTCACTCACCGTTTTGCCGGACAAGATGCATCTGACGAAGACCGAGTTAAACAACTTCTAGAGTTAATGAAATCTTTCACTGGTGAAGATAGAAAAGCATCTTGGATAGAATCAATAGCGATCGCGGACCATACTGAAGTACTAACCTCTTGGGAAATTACCGGGGCCGATGGGTTAATCTCCAATGATCCCGTAGAAGACACAGGTATACCAGGTTTTTGGGTGTTTTCTATATGGTTCATTCCCCAGTTCGGAAAATACTATAACCAGTTAACAACATTTGAAAAGGAAACCATAAACGACCATTGGGGCCAACTCAAACGAAACGTACAAGCGTTTTTCCAAAAACGTTCTGTATAACAGCACCTTACGACCTAGATGAGAATTGTGATGTTACTAAATTTCCGCAGCTTAATTTGCCGTATAATAACCTAGTCAAAAATTGTGTACCGTATACAAACGTAGAGGTGAGAGATTGAACGTTGCAGATGGTCCTCCAGAAAGTATCGAAGATATTCAGTCTCTACTGCGCAATCAAAACTATATAACCGATAGGGGCTTAGCTGTCGCATTATTTTTATCTTTAAAACTCCAAAGACCTCTTTTCTTAGAAGGAGAAGCAGGGGTCGGTAAAACTGAGATTGCAAGGTCACTCGCACTTGCACTGGGAACTGACCTGATCCGGCTCCAATGTTACGAAGGATTAGACATTAATCAATCTGTTTATGAGTGGAACCATGCACGACAGATGCTCGAGATCAGGCTTATGGAAGCTACCGGATCAATTGATCAAGAATCTGCTAGTAAAGATCTATTCGATGAAAGGTTTTTAATTAAGCGTCCTCTCTTACAGGCTATAGACCAAAACAGGGACAGGCCAGCGGTCTTATTGATAGATGAACTAGACAGAGCCGATGAAGAATTTGAAGGTTTCTTATTGGAACTGTTGGCCGATTTTCAAATTACTATCCCGGAAATCGGCACTTACACCACCGATCACCCACCCATAGTTCTAATTACATCTAACCGTACTCGTGAAATCCACGATGCCTTAAAACGCAGATGTTTATATCACTGGGTCGAATATCCAGACTATCAAAAAGAACTGCAAATCGTCACCACACGATTACCAGATGCACCAAGACGTTTAGCGGAACAGGTCACAGGATTTATCCAGGAACTACGTGAAACTGAGCTTTTCAAAATACCCGGAGTCTCTGAAACCATCGACTGGGCAACCGCCCTCATGGCCCTCAATCAAACCACCTTAGAGCCGCAGGTCATTGAAGATACCCTCGGGATTATGCTCAAATATGAAGACGATATAGCCCAAATACGAGGAGAACCGATTCAATCCCTATTAGAACGTTCGCAAAATCGGGGACCCAGACGGCGTGGCAGAGGGGGCTAGGATTGAGACAATCTAATGATGTGAAAAACTTTGACGTAGCAATTATTGGAGCAGGAATAGTTGGAGCGTCAATTGGATATCACCTATCTGAACGCGGCGCAAAAGTAGCAATCATTGATTCCAGTGACCCTGGATCAGGGGCTTCAAGCCATTCCTTTGCCTGGATTAATGCCGGATTCAAACATCCATACAGTTACCATGAGTTCAGCCGTAAATCTATGAACATGTGGGATCATTTAGCTCGGAAATTAGATATGGAAATAGGGCTACTGTGGGGTGGTAAGATCAGTTGGGAATCGACCGATGAAGGGGCAGAGCGACTCAAACAAAAAATACTCCAAGCTAAACAGTGGGGATATCCCAGCCGACTGATTACGAAACCCGAATTACAAGAATTGGCCCCGCAACTTTCACTTGGAAGTGTGACAGCAGCGGAATTTACACCGGTTGATGGGCAGGTAGAACCCCAACTAGTTATTAATGCGTGCCTTAAACGTGCTGAAGAACATGGAGCAAGCATAATCACGAACTCGAAGGTACTCAAATATAACGAGCGAGAGGACGGGGACAAACTCACCACATTAACCACAGATTCCCATAAACTATCTTTTGACTACCTAGTAATTGCCGCGGGAGTCGACACTACGAAGTTAGCCGCCCTAGCCGGGATCAACATTCCACAGCAAACTAGCCCTGGTGTAGTGATTCGGACGAACCACCAACCACCATTACTCTCATCTATACCAATCATTTACGCTCCTGGATTAGATGCCGATCACCCCGAAATACACATCAGACAATGCCATAACGGTACTTTGATGATCGGAGAAGGAGACCAAGAAAGTATTAAAGAAGACGATACACAAGGACACGCAGATGATTTGTTGAATCGCGCTATCCAATATCTACCTTCTTTACAGAACGCTTTAGCTCTGCCTGTCCCTGTAGGTTTCCGACCAATGCCGTTGGACGGATATCCCATATTAGGATTTTCAGCGAGTGCTCCAAACGTTTACATAGCACTGACACATAGTGGGGTAACATTGGCCCCAATAATAGGGGAATCAGCGGCGATAGAGATTTTAGATAATGTAAAGATTGAAAGCGTTGCACCTTACAGACCGGAGCGGTTCCAATGAAAAAGACCACTCCCACAGAAACAGTACGAAACGACAAGGAACCGATTTTAGTAAATCTAATGCTGTTCTGTGAATTGTTACATCGGATGGGCCTAAAGTTTGGTGCAGGAAACCTTATCGATCTAGTACGTTCCACCGAAGCCATCCCAATTAGCTCCAAGCAGGATTTCCGAAACGCTGCCAGATCCCTTTTAGTTCATAATAAAGCCGATTTTCCTTTATTTGACGAAGCTTTCCAAATCTTTTGGAGAAAACCGTCTGCAAATCAAACCACTCGGGATATCCGTTCAATGGGTGAACAAAGAAGATATAAAGCTCCTCAGATGTCCGCATCAGATCAGAAAGTCAATCCGGATCACTCTAATACAGACCACGACCAAAATGATGCACCGCCGGACATAGAGATCAGTAGGACTTTCAGCGCTAATGATGTTTTACGCAATAAGGATTTTTCTAACTTTACAATGTCTGAGATATCCCAAGCCAAAAATATGATTTCTGATTTAACGTGGAATCCCGGGCGGCAACGAAGTCGCAGAAAAACTCCCGGTAACGGCTCGCTCATTGATTTCCCGAAAACTTTTCGCTCGAACATCAGCAAGGGCGGTGAACTATTCGATATTGCCCACCGTACGAACAAGCAGAAGCCACGGCCACTGATACTAATATGCGATGTCAGCGGATCCATGGAACGCTATACCCGTATATTGCTTCACTTCACACACAGCATCTCCGGAGAGGTAAAACATCTAGAGGCTTTCCTTTTCGCCACCAGACTCACTCGAATTACCCGTAAATTGAGCTTTCGAAGTGTAGATCAAGCAGTAGATGAGGTCTCCAAGGCGGTCTTAGACTGGTCGGGCGGCACTCGGATTGGAGAAACGCTACGTAGTTTCAATCTGAAATGGTCTCGAAGGATGCGAACGAACAAGGCTGTCGTTATGATCATATCGGACGGTTGGGATAGGGGAGAACCAGACCTCCTAGCCACAGAAATGGCGAGGCTCCAAAGAAGTTGCTATAGATTAATATGGCTCAACCCATTACTCGGAGCACCAGATTTTGAACCTTTAACTCAAGGTCTCCAGGCTGCTCTGCCATACGTGGATGATTTCCTTCCAATCCATAATCTGGACAGTCTAGAAACCCTTGCTAATTACTTAAGCGAGCTCGGTCCACGCCGACACCTTACTTCAATCAGATCAAAACAGGATCCACACAGTGATACTGATGTCGGACTCTTAGAAAACGCTACCATAACCGACAGGGCGATCAACCCTGCTTTGGCCCCAAGTTTTCGACATCCCCTGTGGGGAAAACCCAGTCGTTAAATGTTTCCATAGATAAATCAGGCAAATCGAAAATTTATTTCTTATACGATTAACTGTGCTAAGCCAGATATACTGATTAGAGGAATTGATGAGTTGGCACAGCCAGAACCTAGGAGGATCAAAATCTTACTACAAGTTAGTCTCTCTCGAACCAGACCCGCGGTAGAAAATTATGGCTTATTGCCCCGATTGTAAAACCGAATTCTTACCTGACCATAGATTTTGCGGAGTTTGCGGTGCTGATCTAGTATCTGTATCTAATCAGATATTCCTACCAACCCAGTCGGATTCTAATCTCCCATACTATATATCAGTAACCAAGATTATTTCGATGGCATTTTTGTCAAATGGCCTATATCTCTTTTATTGGTTTTATATAACTTGGAAACAATATCATGAAACAACAAACGAAACTGTTTATCCCGTTTGGCACGCTCTAAGTTTGATAATCCCAATTTATAATCTATTCAGAATACATAAGCACGTTCGCATTTTTAAGACCTCGATGTCTGATCGCAACTTACCTAATTCCCTAAATCCATTCGCGACCGTTGGAGTATTCATCATATTGTCCTTATTAGACTGGGTTAGCTTTCAGGCCGCTATGAACAACGATATTACAGATAGAACCATCGTGACGGCTTCATGTTTAAATTTGTTGTCAGCCGCGGGGTTGGCCGGCATGTTAATCCAGTTACAACGGAATTTTAACCGTTACTGGGATAATCTCCCTTATGTCAAGGCACAACAAACTAACCTCACGTCCGCAAAAGTCACCATGCCTGAGATAATACTGATCGGCATAGGTGTTTTGACCTGGCTTGAGCCTCTCATGTTAATTTGGAACCCATCTTGAAAACAATAATTTGACAATCATCACCAATTCATCATTTATTTTTCAGAGGTCGCTGACTTTTTACTAAATAAGTGAATCGCCTTAGAATCATTTCAATATAGAAAGAGGCGGATACCAGAATACAGCCCAGCACCGCATCAACTATGAAATGGTTTCCAGTCACCAGAATTACATACAAAGTCAAAACTGGATAGACGCCAACTACCACTCGGAGCAGTCCCCCCACTTTCGGGAAAAAAAATATTCCGAAAATCAACGTCCAACTGAAATGCAAACTAGGCAAAGCTGCATTTGTATTGTATATCACACTCATTGCAGGACCTCCATAAAAAGTCGGCCCCAACATTTGTATTGAATCAATTACGTTTGGTACAGATCTGAACGGGGGAGATACCGGGACTAAAACGAAAATTATCAACGCCATAACAAGATTAACTAAGATAATGTTACGACAACGGTAATAACTCTCCCTGTTCCGTAAATACAAGAGGAGACTTAGACCAAAGATAACTGGCCAATATGTAACTATGTATAGCCAATTACATATGGTTAATAGAAAAGGACTGTTGATAAGCAGCCAAGTCTGTAAAGATGGCTCGACCAAAATTCCGAAACTACGCTCAATATCAAGAATGAGAAGGGAGTTCCGCAACGCGGTAGATTGATCAAATAATAAATCTTTGGTGAATAAATAAACGATATAACATACAACTAACAGGGTTATCTCTTTAAACGAAGATAACCCTGTTAGTTGTTCTTCCGTAATTTTACAGCGAGTCATTGTAGAGGGCTAGATAACCCTTGATAAGGTTCCCGGCAAGTTAATGGATACTACTATCTCAGTATCGGTATATTGTTCTCTGGACTTTTTACTGGTCGCCGAACCGGCGACGATGAACTCGAAGAGTTCAATCATCCATCACAACAGGTATACCAGCCTGTTCGGCTTTAGCAGCCGATTCCTGATCAATAACTCCATCCTGCATCCAGATATATTTAGCTTTGACTTCTATAGCCTGATCAACGACGGGTGCAACTAATTCTGAACGTCGGAATATGTCAACCATATCGATTGGTTCAGGTACAGCACTTAAATCAGGATAACTTTTCTCTCCCAGAACTTCTTCCAACATAGGATTAACAGGAATTATCCTGTAACCCTGATCTTGCAAGTATTTTGCGACACGATAGCTAAATCTCTCAGGATTATCGGATAAGCCTACCACGGCTATTGTCTGGCTGTTCCGTAGCTGTTCTTCGACTAAGTCCATATTATCCTCTCCATTGACGTGAATCGCAGACATCTACAAAAAGTGGGCCAGTGATCAGAACTTGAAACTATTATCCCTATGAATTTCAGGCCCGGCAATCACAACTACGGGCAGGTTATAGTAATATGTGACATATACGAATCTGCCTTCGCACCGTGCCAGTGATTTTCTCCGGCCTTGACATGAACGACATCACCGACGTTAATTTCATGCTCTTCAGTTTCTGTTGCAACTATTCCAGATCCTAATGTGATTACTAAAATCTGATCACTGGTATGTTTATGGAAACCGGTAGTAGCACCCTTCTTAAAATTTACTACGCTTGAATTGAAATTTTCACTACTTCCTTCTGGTATCAAGGTCTGCCTAGTGCGGACTACCTGACCTCCAGTCCATCCCGGGATAGGGGTCGCTGTATCTACTGGTTCTTCGTCTAGTTCGCTTATTCTGATTACTCTCATCGATCCCTCCTTAACATTTGGTCATTAAGTCTTATGAAACTCTTTTATACGATTTTTAATAATATCCCGTGACCCTATATTCTCGAACTGGGTTCTGCGTTCATTCAAGATAATACATCTTAGCCGCACACGCAATCGATCATTCAAGCCTTGGAATAATTTTGTAACAAAATTCCTTTTACAGCACAAAGTCTACTGCACATTAACCTGTGGCCGGAACGGGTAATCCTGGGATCTTGCACTGGACACTGCCAAGAGAATTCCGAGTAGTAAAAAATAACGTTTTCCAATCATTGCCACCAAAAGCCAAGTTCGTAGTTGCTGTAGCTTCATGGGCGATGGTACCTAAATGTTCGCCTTTGGGATCAAGTATCCACAGCCCCCCCGAGCCTCCACAATAAACATTACCTTCAACATCTACTTTCATTCCATCAGGAACACCTGGCCTGTCACCGGTTAAATCGCAAAATACGCGGTCACTAGCCCTAGCGATTGTTCCATCGTCTTGCATGTCGAATACACGGATATGTCCGCGACGAGAATCATTCACAAAAAGCTGTGTTTCATCCGGACTGAACGCTAGTCCATTTGGAACAATGAAGTCTTTCGCTAGTAAAGTTAAGGTACCTAAATCGGCTGATAGTCTGTAGACTCCCGAAAAATCCAATTCCCATTGTTCAGCAGGCCTCCGGTGAGTCCAGGGGTCTGTGAAATAAATGCTACCATCGGATTTTACAATCACATCATTGGGTCTATTAAGCTGCCGTCCTTGAAAGCTATTGGCTAAAACCGTAACGTCCCCATTTGCCTCTAACCTAGTCACTCGACGAGAATCGTGTTCGCAAGCAACTAAACGACCTTGTAAATCTCGGGTCAAGCCATTAGACCGGTTCGTGGGTTCCTGAAACGTGCTGATATTCTGATCGGAATCCAATTTCATTCGCCTATTGTTGTGAATGTCACTAAAAAGGAGATATCCTCCGTCGGCCCACCACAATGGACCTTCCGCAGGACCTTCTTCACCACCATAGCCATTGCCCAGTTCCTTGATTTCTTCATTTTCTGACACTATCAAATCGAGCCTAGAAGATATTTTTTCAATCGGCAAAACGGCCTCCTAAACATTCATTTATTCCGTATGGATCCTAGTGGACACGAAACCAATTATAACCTCTAGATCTTAAGGGGAATAGCACATCTTTCCGACCTAACATTGGTAGAATTTTAAAAATTCAACAAATGTGCGTGTAAATCTACTTGAACAATCAATCAACCATGAGTTTAAATAACTATCAAACGATCTATTCTAACCAAAAGCCACTCCCCCGATACTAAACATAACGGAATACACAACAGGTTAGATCTATCATAAAAAAATTCGAGTAGATCAAACGTAAGCACTTTATGAATTCGAATGTACGTAAGCTCGGGAATAATCGATTTCAAGCTTTCAATCCCGCATAGTCTCATCAAACGATTTTACGTAGGCGATTAAGTAGCGGGTTTTTCGGTAAATAAGTGATTACTCAACCATTGGAGATAACCTTTATTGTAGGAGAATTCGTATGGTAGAAAGTGTAACTTCTCACTTGGTAGACCGATTACGTAGGGCCGAAGAAGCAGAAAGCGAGGTTAATCGGCTCGAGTCCTTAGCAGCAGAAGCACCTGGGTTAAGACTTGAACTAGCTCGGACTCAACGTCGTCAAGAACGAGAAGAAAATAAGCAAGCCGCTCTTAATGAAGCTAAAAAGGAGATCGAATCGGCAAAGCAGCGCCAAACTGACGTTCCTGTGACATTAGAAATGGCCTGCGAGCTAGTTTCTTCTTTATATGAGTTGCTAAAACAAATCGATTCACACCGTAAGGAAGCTACGCGGTTGATGGGTATCGTGGACCAAATGGACTATGCAGAAGAACTCGAAACCGGAGAAGAAGAGCAAACTGAATTAGGTAGAGACCCTCAAGGATTAGAATACTTAATAGCCTCCAGACATGGTCAATCCCGCATCAAGCAACTAATAGATGAAATAGATCCTGATTTTGCCTTTTTACAAAACTGTGATTTGGACGAACCTTTGAAACGGGATACAGCCAATTTTGTATTAGGTCACGTGATCTCACCAGAACGTGTAAATCAAGAGAGAGCATCAGCGACAGAAGCAATTTCTCAGGACCGCAATATACCTGCTGACGTGGAAGATTCTAATCTGGCTCCAAAAGGTTTCTCAGGTTAATCAACTGCATTACAACACGAGATCATATTTATAAAGGTGATTTGTAGCTAATAGATCTTAGTGAATTACCTGAGTATTCCTCCAGTGTGATATTATTCGACCTAAATATCGATTGGAGGATTCATTATGCCTTTTGGAGGCAATGATTGGCTCGCACTAAACCAAGAGGATACACTAGAACCCGATCTACCAATTTGCGATCCTCATCACCATTTTTGGGATATCAGACCCCAAAGAATCCCTTACCAGCGGTACCTTCTTCATGAGCTAGCAGCAGATATAACAAGCGGCCATAACGTTGTTTCAACAGTGTTTATAGAGGCCCGATCAATGTATCGAGCTGACGGTCCAGAAGAAATGAGACCAGTTGGAGAAGTAGAATTTGTACAAGGGCTGTCTGCCGCCAGTGAGAGCGGTCTATACGGACCAGGCAGAGCAGCAGCAGCAATAGTCGGCCATGCGAATCTTAACCTTGGTGACAAAGTTGAACCAGTTTTGGAAGCTTTATTAGCAGCTAGTCCAAATCGATTTCGAGGGATCCGGCACTCCGTAACATGGGACCCACATCCTGAAATTGAGAATACGGCCGCCCACAATTGGCAAGGTCAACTTTCTACCAATGACTTCCGTACTGGTGCCAAGGTATTGTCTCAAATGGGACTCACTCTTGAAGGCTGGCTATACGCACCACAACTATCGGAATTGGCTGACTTTGCAAACTCTATCCCTGACTTAACCATTATTCTTAATCATATAGGTGGTTTGTGTAGAGTAGGTCCATATGCTAATAGGGATGATGAAATCATTGCTAATTGGAAATCCGGTATATCCCAAGTAGCCCAATGCCCTAATGTCGTGGTAAAACTTGGAGGAATCGGCATGCCACGAACAGGGTTTGATTGGCATGAGCGAGAAATACCTATAGGATCCGCAGAGTTAGCAGACGCTATGACACCGTACATACACTACTGCGTAGAACAGTTTGGACCCGACCGATGTATGTTCGAAAGCAACTTTCCTGTAGATAAGGTGTCATATTCTTACAACATCATGTATAACGCCTTTAAAATATTATCGCGAGGATATTCTTCAACCGAGAGAGCGGCAATGCTCCACGACAACGCGGCTCGCGTTTACAAAATCGAGACACCATAATAGTAATGTAGTGAACATACCAAAAGGAGATTAAAGACAAAATGCCAAATTTAACCATAGAGGGAGTTATAGTACCTATACTAACTCCTCTCAATTCAGATGAAACTGTAGACATACCATCTCTAAGAAGGCTAGTTAATTATTTGGTAGACAACGGTGTACACGGCATATGGGTCTCTGGAACAACGGGAGAATTTGCTGCTCTGTCAGACGCTCAAAGACTCATTAGTATGGAGACCGTGACAAACGAAGTTGCCGGCAGAGTAACGATAATTGGCAACATTTCGGGCCCAAGCACCCAGATCTCTCTACAGATGGCCCTAGATGTACAGGAAATGGGAATGGACGGTATCGCAGTTACACCTCCTTATTACTATTCCCACGCTCAGGATGAACTTCTGACCCACTATAGACATATTAGTGATCGGTGTGGATTACCCTTGTGGGTATACAATATTCCACAGACAGTTAAAACAGCGGTAGCCCCAAATACCATCGCCACCTTAGCAAGCGAGGGAGCCGTAGTAGGAGTTAAAGACAGTTCCGGAGCAGGTGAACTACTTGCCGAACTTAATGTGCTTTGTCAACAAGGGGAAATACCGCTACTCCGATTCCTGGGAACGGCATACAGGGTTACTACCTCCAAATCGGTAGGCGTCCAAGGAGTCATACCCGCAATCGCAAATCTGGTTCCCAAAGCTGCCTCATTAGGATGGGAAGCCGGTGAACATGGGGATCTAGAAACAGCCAAAAAGTGTGACAAGACTTTAATGGCCGTCAGCAAGATTTCACAACTAGCCCAAGGGGGAGGCCCTAACGCCGCCAGTTTTTCAGGTATGAAGGCCGCATTAAAGATAATGGGGATCTTAGACAACGATACCGTTAGCCAACCTCTGAGACCATTAACCCCAGAAGAAAAACAAGGAATTCCTGCAATTTTAGAAGAACTGGGCATTTCCAATTAGAAACCTGGTCAAAGCGACTATAACAACTTAGAATGTTGCTTCTTTTAGGGCCTGGTCTAAAATCGCAGCCGCCAAATCCATTTGGTCAGGGGTGGTAGTGAACGGAGGGACAAACCGGATCACTGACCCACCCCTGCGAAGACTAAAAATCAGTCCATTATCCAAGCATCGACGCCCGATTTCGCGACCTTCTGTATATGCCGGCTCTTTTGTAACTCGATCTTTGACTAGTTCTATACCTTGGAGCAGGCCTCTGCCCCTTATATCCCCTATTATCGTATGATTATTACGTAAAACATCTAAATGACCTCGCCAATATTCACCTATCTCTTTGGCTACATTGACCAAGTTTTGTTCTAAAATAATATCAATACTGGCTATAGCTGCATTGCTGGTTAGTGGATCGTTGGAATGAGAATGCGCCACTACAAAGTCTGTATTGGAAACTTGAGACTCGATCTCATCAGTGGTCATCACGGCACTAACTGCAACGCCGCCGCCAAAATGCTTAGAAATAGTGCATATATCAGGAACTACACCTTCTTGATCTGACGCCCACATACTACCAAGCTTAGCTAACCCTGTTTGAGCTTCATCCAAGATTAATAACATACCGCGATTTCTGCACAAGTCCTTTAGTTCTTTAAGCCATCCTTCAGGCAAATCTATGACACCACCGGCACTAAACAAAGGTTCAGTTATTACAGCTGCCATCTGCCCATCAGCTTGAGCATCAAGTAATTCAAAGCTGGTATTTAGGCATGTATAATCGCAATCAGATTTGGTTTGACAGAATCTGCATCGATAGCGATAAGGGGCTATCATAGGGTAATTACCAGGAGAATACGGCCCATAACCCTGTCGCCAACCGGTAAAGGTAACAGCTCTTGCAGCCTCACTTTGACCATGGAAACTTACTGCAGGACTTGCAATCTCATAACCTCCAGTATATCTCTTGGCAATCGCAATGGCCGCTTCATTTGAATCACTACCTGAAGTTAGAAATAAACTTCTCGTAAGCCCCGATGGAGCTATCTCTGCTAGACGAGCTGCTAAAATCACTTCCCTGTCATTGAGAATACTCATATGACTATGGATTAATGATTCGCCGCTCTCTTTTAACGCCTCGACTATCCTAGGATGGTTATGACCTAAAGCAGCACACATCTGCCCTGAGTTGAAATCCAAGTATTCTTTACCGTTAACATCTTTTACTATTGATCCTCTTCCCCAAACCAAAATAGGTCCAGATATAGCGTTCCTATCCATACGGCTACGGAAACTGAATTGTCTGGCTAATTCCAAGAGTTCCGCTTCACTCAAATCAGGGGCCATTGTTACTCTCCGTAAACGCAAATATCCAAAAACCCTAGCTTAGATTAATACAGGGTTACAGTTTCCCAATAAAATCAGATATTTTCTTTGCAGCTGTTTCTACCCGATCAGCAGGAGACCGCATCAAAGCTATGCGAAAATGTGATTCTCCACAATCGCCAAACCCTGAACCGGGGGTTACTACAACACCTTCTTCTTCGACCAATAAGGTTGCAAGCTCAACTGAAGAATATTGGGAACTAACTCGGGGAAAGACGAAAGTCGCACCTTCAGGCAGTGGGCAATACATACGGTCAGTCTGGTTCAATATTTTGACAACCTCCTGACGGAGTATGTCGCAATCTTTTTGCCAAACATCCAGATGCACTTGAGTACCCGTCAACGCTTCGACACCTGCCATCTGTATAAAAGGCGCGACGAAACTCGAGGTATGTTCATGAATCTTGAGCAACGGATCCAGGAGGTCACCTGAAGCGACGATGCAACCAAGTCGCCATCCGGACATGGAATAGGATTTGGTAAAGGTATAACTCGTCAAGGTACGTTCCCACATACCTGGAAGAGTCGCAAAGGTTATATGACTCTTCCCTTCATATAGAAAATATTCATAAGTCTCATCACAAAGTACTAAGAGATCATGTTCCTCAGCCAATAATGCCAAATCTGCTAACTCATCTGTTGAATATACTCTGCCGGTTGGGTTGTTAGGATTATTGATCACTATCATTTTAGATCTTGGAGTAATGTGTTCCTTTAATCGTTGGTAGGTTAGGCTATACTCCTCTTCTTCGCTCAACGGAACCGATATCGGAACACCCTGTGCTAACTCTACTTGTTGACGGTAACTAACCCATGTAGGTTCAACTAGTAGTACTTCATCGCCAGGCCCAATATAAGAATTAATGGCATCATACAAACCCTTTTTGCTTCCAGGCGTGATCAATATATCTTGGTTGGGATTAACTGCTAATCGATTATATGCCCCCAATTTGTTATATATAGCGTTTCTGAGCTCTGGCAAACCTCTCGAGGAACTGATATTTGTAAAACCATCATAGAGAGCTCTTACACCGGCTTCGACTATGTGTGGAGGGGTAGGATAGTATGGGCTTGATTGTCCAAGATCTATAATATCTCGACCCTGTGCTGCTAATTGGCGAGCTCGCTCACCAGCAACTAAAGTGGCAGGGGCTTCAACGTTAGTGATGCGTTCAGCCGGCGGTCGTGACATCAATTAGCCTCCTAAATATGACTTGTGATACAAATCCCAATCCGTTTATGAGACAGAGCCACCCAAATTTAAAGCTGGTATTCCGGTCGTCGAAGTAATTGACGTGCTATCACCAACCTTAAGATTTCGTTTGTACCTTCTCCAATTATCATTAAGGGAGCGTCTCTATAGTAGCGTTCGACAGGAAAGTCTTTAACGTATCCGTACCCACCATGAATACGCATGGCTTCCATTGTTACCTCTTGGCATATTTCGCTCGCGAAGAGTTTGGCCATACCCGATTCCAAGTCAACCCTTTCGCCAGAATCCTTTTTGCTAGCGGCATCATATGTCATCAACCGTGCTGCTTGAATTTTCGTGGCCATATCTGCCAATTTAAGTTGAATCGCTTGGTGTTGTGAAATCGGAGAACCAAAAGTACTCCTCTGTTGAGAATATCTTAACGAAGCTTCTAATGCTGCCTGTGCCACTCCCACCGCACGAGCCGCTACGTTTATTCGTCCTGTTTCTAATCCGCTCATCACCTGGCCGAATCCCTTCCCCTCCTCGCCTCCAATCAAGTTCTCTGTAGGGATTCTATAATCTTCAAATATCAATTCACACGTATCTAGACCACGATAACCCATTTTGTCTAAATCCCGTCCTACCCTGAAGCCGTCTCCACCTTTTTCTACTATGAATGCGCTGATACCTCTGTGGTTGGGTTCGGCAGATTGATCAGTCCGAGCAAGCAAACAAAAGGTATCCCCGTACCGCCCATTAGTAATAAACATTTTCGTCCCGTTGAGAACGTATTCCTCTCCATCTTTGTCAGCCCTTAACTCCAAGTTTGCTACGTCACTACCTACGCTAGGTTCAGTAAGCGCCAGACCCCCACGTTTCTTACCTGCTGACAACGCTGGCAAAAACTTTTGCTTTTGGTCCTCAGTTCCATAATGAGTCAACATATAAGTAGTTATGTGATGAGTACCTATAGCTCCACTGATACTCATGAAACCCTTACTCAGCTCCTCAAAGATCATGGCAAAGGTAGTGTAATCAAGCCCCATTCCCCCGTATTCTTCGGGAACAGTAATACCAAATAACCCTAGCTCCTTCATTTTTTCGATCAGATCATGGGGGACTATATCTTCTTTATCCAATTGTGCTGCGACCGGCTCGACATCCCTTTTAACGAAATCACGAACAAGATTCACTATTTGGCTTCGGGCCTCTTCTGGCGTAGCTATAGTCACGCTAAACTCCTGTCTACTTAGGGTGAGGTTACGGGATGAAAATTAGTCTATCCTAGCCCTATTTCAAGGTCAAGAAATCCGAAATAGCAGATGATTTGCACCAAATATAATTCTGAATCTTCTGAAGGCCAACTATTACCCATATATAATCAGTACATAATATAATGTTGATGAACCTACCGTGGAGAGAGCAATTATGGCTAATTCTCCGGCATCGAAACGAATCCAAGAATTGACAACTGAAATCAATTACCACAATCACCGTTATTATGTATTAGACGATCCAGCCCTCAGTGACAGCCAATATGACTCCCTGTTTAGAGAACTAAAACAATTAGAAGACGAAAACCCTGAACTACTCAAGAATTCTTCACCCACTCAACGTGTGGGGGCAGAACCTGCCGAGGGATTTTCTCCCGCTGTACATCAACTTCCTATGCTGAGCCTAGGTAATGCCTTTGACGATACTGGAATCCTATCATGGCATACCCGCATCTCTAACCTTTTAGGTTACTCCGACTTCTCCATGTCATGCGAATTGAAAATAGACGGTCTCGCGGTGAGCCTCATATATGAAAATGGCGCTTTTATAAGAGGAGCAACTCGTGGAGACGGTTCAACCGGCGAAGATGTAACCCAGAATCTCCGTACAGTCCGTAGTATTCCACTTACTCTCCTAGGCTCGCCTCCTGATTATTTAGAGGTCAGGGGGGAAGTCTACATGCCCATAAATAGTTTCAATGAACTAAATGAAGCTAGAGCTGCGAATGGCGAACCATTATTCGCTAATCCCAGAAATTCAGGAGCAGGGACTATAAGACAGTTAGATTCTAAAATCACCGCCTCTAGAAATATGGAAATCTGGGTATACAGCCTAGGACTACATGATGACCAATTAACACCTGACCATCATTGGGATTCCTTGGAATGGTTGAAGACCTTAGGGTTTAGGGTAAATCCTCATAACATGCAGTGTAGATCATTAAACGAAGTGTTTGATTATTATAGCAATTGGGTTTCACAACGACATAACCTGCCATACCAAACGGACGGCGTAGTTATCAAAGTAGACCCCTTCGACGACCAACAAACCCTTGGAATCGTGGGGCGCGAACCCAGGTGGGCTATTGCCTACAAGTTTCCAGCCGAACAAGCGATAACCAAACTCCTCGATATCGGTATAAATGTAGGTAGAACCGGCAGTCTTAACCCTTACGCTATTCTGGAACCAGTTATCGTAAGTGGAGCCACGGTTAAGCATGCTTCACTTCATAACGAAGAAGATATTCAAAGAAAAGACATCCGAGTCGGCGATTGGGTGACTATAGAAAGAGCGGGCGACGTTATACCACATGTAGTTGGACCTATAATTGACCGTCGCCCAGTTGCATCCATTCCTTTTAAAATGCCCGATTACTGTCCTATTTGTGAAACTCAGATAATCAAATCTGAAGAAGATGCCATGCACCGCTGCCCTAATACAGCATGCCCTGCTCAATTTTTCGAATTACTGAAACACTTCGTGAGCAAGGGTGCAATGGACATAGATGGTTTAGGAGAGAGGTGGTGTCAGGTCCTAATATCAGAAGGCTTAGTACATCAAATATCTGACGTGTATTGCCTAAAAAAAGACCAGCTTTTAGCCTTAGATAGGATGGGCGATAAATTGGCTGACAAAATATTAAGCAACATAGAGATAAGCAAAAAACGCTCACTACCACGGATCCTATTTGCCCTTGGGATATTCCACGTTGGATCCGAAATCGCTGATTTGCTATGCGGTAACTTTAATAGCATAAAAACCTTGGCTCAAGCGGACCAACCTGCCCTAGAAGATATTGTGGGCATTGGTCCCAAAATAGCTGCAAGTATAACCAATTATTTCGGTGTCGCTGAAAACATGGCCGTCATTCGTTTGTTATCTGAAGCGGGAGTTAAGTTGGAACAAGAAGTACCAGCAGACAGTCTATCCGACAGCAAACAAACGAAAGAATGGGAGGGACTAACATTCGTTATTACAGGCACTCTATCTTCCATGACCCGTCGGGAGGCTGAATCTCGTGTCAAAGAACTAGGCGGTAATACCACCTCTT
>ENA-UPTF01000428-UPTF01000428.1-marine-metagenome-genome-assembly--contig:-NODE-428-length-30033-cov-4.038423_pt1 | contig 30033 bp, 18 predicted proteins | sample MGYA00238166_ERZ767019 | MGnify/ENA primary metagenome ERZ767019 (study PRJEB28930, sample SAMN06266391) | marine metagenome | isolation source: Sea water from 250 m depth | place: Atlantic Ocean | study... | reverse complement strand
TCTTACCATTAAAAATAGTTGTTTTTATTTCAACATCTTTGATTTTTGATGGATCGATCTCCAATAAATTATCAGATAAAATGACAATATCGGCAAGTTTACCCTCTGTGATTGAACCTTTAATATTTTCTTCAAAAGAAGCATAAGCTGAATTAAGAGTATAGGCCTGTATGGCTTCTTCAACGCTCAGTTTTTCATTAGGGAACCAACCATCAACTGGTTTACCATCGAGTGTTTGACGGGTAACGGCGGCATAAAGCCCCAACATAGGATTAAGAGGGTAACGAGAGGCGTTCGTTCCTGGGGAATCAGACCCAAAACAAACGACAGCCCCACTATCCCATAATGAACGAAAAGCATATGCACCTTTGGATCGTTCGTGGCCGATCCGTTCTTCCATCCACCGCATGTCATCAGTACAATGATAGGGCTGCACCTCAGCAACAATACTCATATTCTTAAAGCGTTTAAAATCATCCGGACGGATTACTTGTGCATGTACAAGACGGAAACGACGGTTCTTAACGCCATTGTGTTCGTTTAGCCGGTTCATCATATCTAACAAATAACCATTCGCGGCATCTCCAATTGCATGGACGGAAAGTTGTATACCAGCGGAATCTGCTTTTATTGCGAGATATTCTAAATTGCTTTGTAAATCCCGTCCGCCATCTTGTGAGCGCCATGGAAACATGATTTTTCGCCAGATACCAAATTCATCCGAGTTATGTGAATATGCTTTATAGAACCGTGCTGTTGAATTACCCATAATACCATCAATCCAGGCCTTTACTGTGCCTAAACGAATCATTGAATCGCCCGATCCAATTTTGATTCCTAATTCAGACATTTTTTCCCATTGATCTAAATATCCACGGGAATGGATTCGAACAGTCAATTTATTTTCGTTGTGTAGATAGTAAAAAATTTCACGTTGACGAGCATCAGACATATCTGACAAACTAGTGACCCCAAAACGAGCACAGTGCTTTAGAACAGCTTCTGATTCCCAAACGCGCTGTTCCCAGGAGCGAGGCGGTATGATATTATTGAAATATTTTTGAACACTGGAACCAGTTAAAATTCCTGTAGGATTTCCCTTTTTATCCCTCTCAACATGGATATTGGGTGGGTCCGCTCTATCTTTAGTGATACCTGCGATTGCAAGGGCTTTACTATTAGCAAAAAACATCTTTCGATCAAACCGTTGGATAAAAATAGGGCGCTCTGCTGTAAAACTATCTACCATTTTTCGATGAGGTTTAAAGAAATTTATTTTTGCTTTACGGCCTTCTTCACTAATAGAGCTGGATTCCCAAGCTTGGTAAGCAGACCATAAACCACCGGTAATCCAGACACCCGGGGTAAAGCGTTCATGTACATCTCGTATGCGGCTTATAAATGGTTTTTCTTGATGGACATCCAATAAGTTTAACCCAGTGACAATCCTACAGGTGGATTCAAAATGAACATGGTTATCGTTGAATCCAGGAAGCACCAATTTTCCACCAGCATCAATTATATTTGTATTACCATCAATATATTTTTGTACTGCTTTATTTGATCCGACAAAAATGATTTTATTGTTACGTACTGCTACAGCTTCTGCTGTAGGCTTGGAAAAATCCACTGTCCAGACATAAGCATTTTGTATAACAAGATCTGCTTTTTCGGCTATGAGAAAACTGAAGAAAAAGATAAAGATAAATTTTAGTTTCATTTAACTATCTTGAATTGGTGATTAAGTGCAGTTGAAAATACAATGATAAATAAAATAAGGGGACCATAAGGGTCCCCTTATTTTATAAGATGATTAAAATCGATTAAAACGGAAGATCGTCCTCATCATCACTAGTCGCAACAGGAGTTGTCTGTCCGGTGTTATCCATCCTACGACCAAGCATGGTAAACATATCGCAGACTACCTCAGTAGTATAGCGCTTTACACCATCCTTGTCTTCCCAATTACGGGTCTGTAGTTTGCCTTCTGTATAAACCAATTGACCTTTTTTCAAAAGTTCACCAGCTATTTCTGCAGATTTCCCAAACATAACACAACGATGCCATTCAGTTTTATCCTGAAGTTCACCGTTAGCGTCACGCCAGGATTCATTCGTTGCCATATTGAAGTTGGCCACAGCAGCCCCGGACGGCGTATACCGTGTTTCTGGGTCGCCACCCAGGTGTCCAACTAACACCACTTTATTTACACTGCCTTTATGCATAATATACTCCTAACTTGTTTTTTATCGTTACTTACGCGTGTGTTTTATTATACAATTCTGTTTTCATTCATGTCAATATTTTTTTCAAAATTCAAAGAATTCAATATTTCATAAAAGACAAAAAAATATGTGCTAATGTTCAACAATTATGATTACAGAATTGGGACAATGCAAGTACAAATAGTTGTGTTAAATCTAGAATAAACCATACCGAAACCGACTATTTACAATATCACCAAACTTTTGGTATCAAAGCTTTTCTATCGACTGGATAATCCTCAAAGTTTTCTTGGTACCATTTATGATTAGCCCGTGCCCGAGGGACGAGATTGGCCACCCCCCAAACAGCAAAAGATACACCAGCTAAAGACCATGTGGCCAGGGCCCATCCCCACCATTCTAGAAGTTCACCCAAATAGTTTGGGCAGGATACCCATTGAAATAATCCGCCATGGGGAATTTGATACTCGGTGGTCCCATTTTTTCGCAAATCAAACAGCATATTATCTGATTTAATGTTAATCCCCATACCGGTAATAAAAAGAATTATACCAATAATAAACTGAGGACTGGTTAACCAATCAATTGGATAGGGGTGATGTAGGCTGAACATCCATTCTGCGTTGATCCAAGAATTGATTCCGTTAAAACCAATAGCAAATAGTATGAGACTGATTGGCATTTTTTTCCCTGTGATGCGTGCTCGAGCCGGCCAGACCCAACTGCGATGTATATAATGTCCAGTCCACATTATATAAAAAATGATTCCAACTGGATCAGCCAAATTCCAACCCGAAGCAGCGATCCCAAAAAAGACAGTCATGACCACTATACAGGGAGATTCCATCAAAACCCACCCTAATCTTGCCGGAATCCTTGGCCCCCAACCAGGACGCTCATGGCGGCCATAGGGTGCTCGTACAAACATGAGAAGCAAAAAAGTACCAGCTGCGATTCCCAGCCAAATCCAAATGGTTAATTCATATTGCCATTCATTGATCAGCATATGTTATGCTATCTTTCCATTTTTCATTAACCAATCAATCGTATCCTTTAACGTAGATTCAAGAGGCCTTGATTGATGGCCAATTTCTTGCCGTGCTAGTGTACCTGGTATATCCTTGCATTGAACGGATAAAGCGCGAAGACTGCCACGGCTGAAAGACGGACGCCGTACTCTTAATTTTGCATTAAGATAAGCAAAAGGTATTGCGGTGTAAGCAGTCCAAAATGGTAATGTCATATATGTAGTTCGCTTGCCAATTAAACCAGAAATAATTTTTGCAATCTGTTCAAATGAAGTCCATTCACCAGGTACAATATAATGTTGGCCACTTTTACCTTTTTCAATACAATTAATGGCTGTGGCACATACATCACGTACATCCACCCAGTTAAATCCGCTATTGATAGTAATAGGCATTTTTTGTTCAGCAATATCACTTATAACCTGCCCCATTCGGCTGGGTTTGAAATCATAAGGTCCAATTATACCAGTAGGGTGAAGAATACTTGCATTTAGCCCTTGGTTGCAGGCATCTAATACATGTCTTTGAGCAGCGGCTTTTGTACGGTCGTAAGGTGCTGCTTTTAAATCTTCAACGAGAGGCCTGTCTTCAGCAAGCATATTAGATGTAGGCTGCTGCTGGAAAGCATGAATACTAGAAAAGTGTATAAATCGCTGTACTTGGTTTTCTAAGGCAGCTTTACACATGGCTTTTGTTCCATCTACATTAATTTTTTTCATAAGGGGAATATTAACATTTTCCACCGCAACATAAGCTGCAGTATGAAAAACAAAATTGCAGCCAGACATGTATTTAGCTAAAGATGCAGTATCAGCAAGATCACCTTGGACATGTTCTACATCTAGCCCATCCAGTGCGAGCGTGTCATGATGAATCAGGCACCGAACCCGCCATCCATTATTTAGTAATTGTCTAACAAGATTTCCACCGACATGACCGGCTCCGCCAGTTACAAATGCTTTTTTCATTGGTTTCTACCTACGATCGATAACTGTTCAAATAATGGTGATAGGTATTGACAGCTGTCGAAATAAGTTGAAAGATTTTATTCCTAAACCAAACCATTTTCAATAAGCGAAACAGCTATATTATAAATTATTAAAAAAAGTTGGATGCATATTAATATATGGGTTAATATCAACTGAAGACTTAGATAAAGCCTTTCTATATGAAAGGCGCATTAAAAAATTAAATTATCTTGGAGGGTATTTAAATGCGTAGATCTTTTGCATTAACCTTCGTTACACTCCTTATACCTGGATTGCTTTTTGCGCAATACAAGGTCTCTGGTACTGTAACGGATGCTAATACTGGTGATAAACTAGTAGGTGCAAACGTGATTGTTGAGGGGACTGAGACAGGTACTTCTACAGATGTAGATGGAAATTATACCTTGACTATTCCCGCTGGTTTAAGCTCTGCCAAAGTTACCGCTCGTTATATAGGCTTTAAACAAGCTTCTGTAACAGTAACAGCTTCTGGAACTCAAGACTTTTCCTTGGCGGAAGACGTTTTGAAAATGGATGCAGTTATGGTAACTGGGGTGGCAGGTGCACTTACGAAAACCAAAACACCGTTTGCTATTGATAAAATTGACGCAGATGTGCTGGAAATGGCACCATCGACGACTGTTGAATCTATGATTCGCGGTAAGTCTGCAGGTGTAAAAGTGGTTAAGGCCAGTGGAGAACCTGGATATGCCGCTTCGGTGCAGTTGCGTGGAGCAACCAGTATTAACTCTAGTGGCCGCTCTCAAGCGCCGCTATATATCATTGATGGTATCATTATTGACCCGTCTGTTTCAGGTAGTCCCATGGGGGACATTAGTCCTGATGATGTACAAAGCATCGAAATTGTCAAAGGCGCCTCTGGTGCTTCTGAATATGGTGCCCGGGCAGCGAATGGTGTGATTGCAATCACAACTAAACGTGGTTCGGAAATTGGTATGGGTCAAACTCGCTTCAATTACAAAATGGAACAGGGCTATAATCAGCTTTATGGTTCCATTGAAACGAACGGGTCTCATTTTTATAAATTGTCGTCCGATGGTCGTTTCATTGATATTGATTCTAATGAAGCGTATGATCCTCGTGATGGCACTAAAAATCCTCAGACAAATACTTACTCAGACAGTAGTTGGGCTGTGGGCTACTATTTTGCCGATCAGCCTTATAAATATTCATCGACTGGAGAAGTGGGTGGGAGCCTTGAACTATTACCGGATAATGGCGGTCGCCCAGGGTTTAACCATGTAGATCGAATGTTTTCAGATGGCAATTATACCAAGCACAATTTTTCTATGAGTCGGAATGCTGAAAACTTTAATGTTTTTGTCAGTCTTTCCAACCAAGGAGAAGATGGTGTATTTGGTGATTACATTGATGGGTTTAAACGGAATACTTTTCGATTGAACACTGATGTAAACCTGCCCTATGGTATCAAACTGGGTTTTAGTTCTCTATTGTCGAAATCATTTAAAGAAGAAGCCAATACAGGTGCATTCTTTGATGTGACCTTTTTCCCTTGGGATGTGGATATTCTAAAGAAGAATCCTGATGGTGAATTTTATATTCAGCCTGATCCTCGTAATGCGGAAGAAGCCAACCCGGTATATCAGATAGCAAATAATTATAGAGTGAGTACGCGCGATCGTGCATTATTAGGAAGTAATTTCAGCTGGTCGATTACACCAACGTTAAAAGCGGTAGGTTCTTTGAGCTATGACCGTTCCGGCCGTCTGTGGAAAAACTACTATCCTAAGGGCTGGCAAACAGTTTCGCCAAGTCCAAACTATAATGATGGAAATCTGACCAAAACAAATTCAAATGAACAGTCTATTAATGGAGATGTAGGTATGACCTACGCCGCACAATTAGGTGATTTGGCTTTGATTGCCCGCGGTCGCTATAACTATGAGGCATACTCCTATTCCTATCGTTCCGGGAATGCCTGGAACTTGGCTGTAGGTGATGTACCGCAATTGGGTACCGGCGCGGATAAGTCCGTTGGGTCTTCCAACCAAGAAGTGAACTCTGATGGGTTTTCCTTTGGTGCGCAGGCTGATTTTATGGATCGGTATATTGTAGATGTTACATATCGTCAGGATCGCAGTTCTCTGTTTGGTCCCGGCAACCAAGTGAACAACTACTATAAGTTCAGCGGTGCTTACCGCTTAAGTGAAGAAGGCTTCTGGGGCGGTATCCGCGGTATTTTACCGGAATTTAAAGTACGTTTCAGTACAGGAACAGCCGGTGTGCGTCCTGCTTTTTCACAGCAGTATGAAACCTGGTCTGTAGCCGGTGGTAACATTTCTAAGGGTGTCTTAGGGAATGAAGACCTGAAACCGCAAACAACTTCAGAACAAGAATTTGGTGTCGATTTCAGTATTATGGATCGCGTATCTGTTGAATTCACACAGGCCACCACAGTAAATGAAGATCAACTTCTTCCTGTGCCACTGGCCGGTTTTTATGGCTATAGCCAACAATGGAGAAATGCTGGTACACTGGAAGCAGATGCAACAGAATTATCGGTGAATGCATCTGTTTTAAATACCCGTGATATGTCTTTGTCTGTTGGTTTCAATTATGATACCTATGATCAGAACATCACCAAATTCGACATGCCGTCTTACCTATATAGTGCAGGCGGACCAAAGATCTTCTATATGAAAGAAAACACACAATATGCATCTTTCTGGGGAACGAAATGGGCAACAGGTTCTGAACACCTTCCTGAAGCAGATCAGGCAAGCTCAAGTCAGTTCGCTCTCAATGATGATGGATATTATGTTTGGGTAGGAGAAGGCAACGCGTATACTGATGGCGTTTCCAAGACATTATGGGGCAAAACAAGCACAGGTATGAGCCAGACATACAATTGGGGTCGTCCCATAATGTATGCAGATGATACTGGTAATACGATTCATCAAATTGGTTCTGCTGTGCCGGATTTTGGTTATTCATTTAATGCCAATTTCCGTTTTCAAGGCTTAACAGTATATGCCTTGTTTGACGGACAAAGTGGTGGAGAAATTTATAACCATACACGTCAATGGGGCGCTCGCGAGGCAGCTACTGGCGATGTAGATCAATATGGTAAAGAAGAAGGGTTGAAAAAACCAACTATTTATTACCGTGATCTCTATCATGTGAATGCACCGAACGACTTCTATGTTGAAGATGGAACATACATGAAACTGCGCGAACTGGCGGTTAAATATAATTTAGCCAGTCTAGTTGATCTGCGCGGATTTGGTATTAATGGTCTCAATGTAGGTATTGTTGGCCGCAATCTCATTACGTGGACAGATTATAAAGGCTATGATCCGGAAGTGGGTCGTGGCGGCGGACAGCTCGGTTCTGCAGTGAATGCCCGTGTGGATTCATACAGATATCCGAACTACCGGACGTTTTCATTCACAATGGATATAGATTTTTAAGGAAAGGAGAGCATACAAATGACTATTATTAAAAAAATGACAAGTCTTGCGCTGGTTGCTGTTTTAGCTTTGTCTGGTTGTGCGGACTTAGATGTCAGCAATACCAATGCGCCTGACCAATCCCGTGCTCTTGCAAAACCTGAAGATGTTGAATCATTAATCAAGAGTACATTTTTAACCTGGTGGCAGGGAGTACATACCACTGGTGGTTCTTTTAACCCCGGTGTAATGGCAGATGCTAATACTTCCTCCTGGGGAAATTACGGCATGCGAGAACTTGCTTCTGAACCTCGTGCAGCCGCAAATAACAGCCCTGCATGGCGATATGCCTATGCCCTGGAACAACCCTGGTACAGCTGGTACGGTGCAATTTCTGCTGCTAAAGACGGCTTAGCTTCACTGAAGGCTGGTCAAGAAGGTGGAAAGAGCTTTCTGGCCACAGCGGAAGATGATAAACGTGCAGAGATTTTTGCGACCTTTATTATGGGTATTTCCAATGGTATGGTTGCAATCTACTATGATAAAGGGTTCTTAATTGATGCCGCAACCGATTTTAGTCAAACAATCGAATTGGTTGATTATAATACACAAATGGCAGGTGCAATTACTCTTTTGGATAAAGTGATTGCTGACTGTAATGCTAACGCATCTGTTTCAGTGCCAGAAGACTGGATGCAGATTGGTGGATTAACGCTTGCTGATCTGGGTAAAGTTGCCCATAGTTTTGTTGCGCGTTTTAAAGCCGGTGTTGCCCGAACACGCCAGGAACGTGGTGCTGCTGATTGGGCCGGTATAAAAAGCCACGCTTCACAAGGAATGCCTTTTGCCCCCATGGGTGATGGTGATTACTGGTGGACTCGTACACAGTACTATACTGGCGTTTCTGCAAGTTGGGGACGTTCTGATTACAAAATGCTAGGACCTGCTGATAAATCCGATGGTTATACCAACTGGTTAGGTGACGGCTCTGATGCAACCATAGCTGGGCGTAAAGCCTATTCAATGGAAACTGATGATGCCCGCATTACAGGCGCACTGGATGCCGATGGAAAACAGACTCAGGGACTTTATGCTAAAAATGAGTATCGTACCCGTTTAATCGCATCTCGTGGTACCTATCATCAGACTTATTACTTGTTCAATAGAACAAGAGACTATGCTGTTGATCAAGGACTTCAAGGTCCCATGAAGGACATTAACCAGTCGGAATTGGATCTTTTGCAAGCGGAAGCTGCTCTTCGTGCAAATGAAGGAGCGACTGCAGCAACATTGATCAACATCACGCGTGTTGGTAATGGTGCTTTAACAGCCGCTGCCGCCGCTGATGGAGTCGGCACTGTTGCTGATGCTCCCAATGCGTTGGATGGCGGTTCCTTATGGGCCAAGTACAAATATGAAAAAATCATAGAAGGATGTCTCCAACATCCTTATACTGGTTATACCGATCGTCGCGGTTGGGGTGACCTGGTTAAGGGTACACCCACAATGCTAGCAATCCCTGGTAAAGAACTTGAAATCTTACTGATGGAAAATTATACCTTTGGTGGTCAAGATGCTATAGGTACGCCGGGAACAGCTGGTAAAATCCGTGAGAATGGATATACAAGTCGCGGGTTTACTATTGAATGGGAGAAAGTGATTCCGCTAACGGATGCGGATGTGCATTAAACCTCGATTCTAAATTGAATAAAAAAGGGGCCCATTTGGGCCCCTTTTTTGTTAATATTTAGATATGATTATAATGAAAAAACTATACATCCTTTTATGCCTGTACTCTTTAGTGTGGCTTGGCTGCAGTGGTGCGCCATCCAGCGCTATAACCGAATATAGAGTAACAATCGGGACAGCAACCCTGGATGATTATAATGATTTATCAAGTAAAATTCTTAACCGTCATCGCTTTTTGGTTGATCGTACACATGATCGAGGCAATGGCGCCGTAATCGAATGCAAGTATGAATACCCGGCACTATCCAATGAAGAAATATTAGAGGGTATTAAAGAAATCAGGTATCAATTATTATTAGAAGCTAGATTAAAAGGTAGTGGCGCCGGTACCTATTCTGTTCGGGCAATTGTAAAAACATATGGTCGATTCTCTGGCAATGAAACCTGGGTTGATATTCCGGCGAACAATGAAATCAAAAGCCGGATTAAATTAATGGCCAATGATTTAAAAACAGAATTTGAAAACAAGATTCGAATATTTTAGTCTCGTTTTACAATTTAGATTAATAAAAAACCCCCCTGAATTGATAAGGGGGGTTTTTGTTTATAAGCAAGTGATGATTTATTAAAAAGCCTGCCCAAAGAAAACGGCATTTAAAAGCAAACCATTAGATCCATACCAGAATGCCCGAAAAGATGGGTTATCTGCAAATAAGATCACATGGCCACCGCCTTGTCTGCGGGCAATAATGGAGGCGCTGTTTTGAATCTCTTTGAGTTTTTCTTCAGATATATACCCGCTGAGAAGAGGGGTTTTTGTATAACGTCCAACATTAGCAGCCGCAGTTGTAGATAATTCAAAAAAAGTATCTCCACGCCTAAACATGGGGGTTTTCTTGTTATATCCATAAGCTACAGGGTGCGTATTATCCAAAGATACTTCAAAAATAGCACCGCCAATCCGCTGGGCACCGGTAACCATTGGCACTTGGTCATAAGGAATGTCTAAAGTCTGCGTATCGCCTTTTTTTAGCTTTTCATTTAAAATCTTTTTATTAACTACCCATCGAGATCCGGTTTGAGTAGCAATAAGAGTTCCTCCGTTGCGAACCCAATCTTTTAATGTTTTTATATCTGTGGAATCCAGATTGCCATAGAAACCATCTGGCGCAATAATAGTATTGTATTTTGATAACTTACCGGTATTTAACTGTTTTGCATTCAGCAGTGAAACTGGTATTCCCATGCGGAAATTCAGAAGGTGCCATATTTCTCCCACACCGTAGGAAGAAGTACCATCTCCAGAAAGAATTGCCACTGACGGTTTTTGCAACACACCTTGATATGCCCCACCTAAATCTGGCCCGGATGGTGTAGAAGCTGTATTAGAAGCGTATATATTCACATGATCTGTTTTCGCCAAATAAATCATCATTTTATAAATATCTTCTTGTGAAATCGTAGCATCTGCATCCCGCTGGTAAACAGGTATTACAATAGTTCCTCGATCAAATTCCATTTCTTTTCCATCAATAACTGCTGAAAAGGCTTGTGTGGTGAGTCTTGGACGAATTCCCAAGTCCATAATACTATAAAGACTTTTTGGGGCATAATACCGATCCCATTTCATAAGATAGGCCGATTTTGCTTTTCCCCCAATAAGCATTCCGCCGTCTAAGTCAACCATACCCAATTGGGGACCTATATATGCGTTGGGATTTTGTTTCAGTTCATAAGATTCAACACCGTAGGCAAGAGGTAGGGTCCAGGCAGATACATCGTAGAATAAAGAATCTTCGAATGTAGTCATACGTTCCATGATCCCTTTTAGAAATCGTGTTTGGGGTTGATTCGATGGAATGATCACGGCTTCACCCGGATTAAACTTGGCCTGTTTTACGGTCATAGATTTTTTCAATTCATGGGCTACAATCCGGTGTTTTTGCAGGTTTTGAATCAGCATTTGAGCACGAGTCCTGTTTTGTTTTAAACTGACCAAATATCCCTTTACTTGGTTTTTCTTCGCTGCATCAGGTGCCGTGGCATAGAAGTCCCGGTGATAAGTCAAAAATTCTTTACGCAGGGCCACCAGGCCATCTAAGGTCCCGAGTGTAGACATATAGTGATTGCGAATTGTAAAGGCATATACAAGACGCCCCTGATTGGTTTCTGATTCCAGTGCCCGTGAAGAGGCCTGTTCAAACAGGATCCCAACTGATCCATGGATATCTCCAAAAGTGGACCCTTTTCCATAGTAGAAATCATCATAGGATTGTTGAGAATAATACATTGATTGGATACTGTCCAAGCGTTTGGCGTGGAAGGGAATAAGTTTGTTAGCCAATTCAAGGGTGCCTTTTGGCGTGTTGGGATTAGTTCGACTGGGGATTCCAGGTTGGAAAAAGAAAGTAGAATTGCCGCCCATTTCATGAGCATCTAGTAAGAATTGTGGCCGCCAGTGGTGAAATAATTTGATGCGACCATTAGATTCAGGTTGGGTTACAGGCATCCAGTCCCGGTTCATATCAAATAAATAATGGTTGGTGCGACCTCGTGGCCATGGTTGGTTATGTTCCCGGTCCTGTGTATCGCTGGTGGGTACTCTGCCACGATTACCGTTAACCCAATTAACAAATCTGTCACGGCCATCAGGGTTAAACATTGGATCAATAATTAATACGGTATTTTTTAATATATCATCAATCTGTTTACCAGATCCAGCCGCGAGGTGATATAGTAACAGTAAAGATGCTTCCGTGCCGCTAGCTTCATCTCCATGAATAGAAAATCCAAGATAGGCCACCAAAGGCATTTTATTTAAATCCTGGTCACTCATTGAATTAGGTGTGTCCGACAATTTTAAATTTGCTTCTCGAATTGCTTCCAAATTCTCGTGATTATCCGGATGAGTTACAATGGCATGAATCAACCGGCGGCCCTCATGGGTTAGAGCATGGTCATTTAAAATGATGCGATTGCTGCGGGACGCAAGTGCTTCGAAATAATCCACAACCTGATCCGTTCTTGTGTGACGTGTACCGATTTGATGCCCCATGATTTCTTCTGGTTTAGGTATGGATCTATTATAACGCACACCCATGATTTTCATCGGCAATTGAATATTCTGTTGGCCAAACAAGAATGTAAATAGATAAATAAGTAAAAACTGTTTCATGAAATTTCTCCTCAAGCTGAATTTCTCTTTGAATAGTTGATTTTGAAGATAAGAAAATTAAAACGGGAACTGCTTTCAACAATGGATAATTTGGACTGGGCGAGGTAATTACACTTAAATTCAATCTTAATAAGGAATAAAAGTATGTCTGCATCTATAATTCAAATTAGCGTCAAACCAGATACCCTAGGTGAGGTAGGGTTACCAAAGATACCTGTAGACCAAGTCTGGTTAAAAAAAGAAGGCCTGGAGGGCGATTATAACCGTGCTCGCAAAAAGAAAAAAAATAATGATCCCGATATGGCGGTGATGATTATTTCAACTGATGTTTTAGATCAGCTTAACCAGGAAGGATGGCCGGTAAAACCAGGGGATGTGGGGGAAAATCTTACAATTACCAATATTGATTATGAAGAAATTACAGCAGGGCAAAAGTATTTGATAGGTGAAGCGGAAATTGAAATTTCATTTATTTGTGAACCATGTACCAATTTATATAAGCTACCATATATTGGAACGCAACGTGGTCCAGAATTTATGGCAGTAATTATGAATCGCCGGGGATGGTATGCTCGTGTATTAAAAGAAGGACATATATCTGTTGGTAATAGATTTTTATTGCAGTAAACCGTGACGACCCCAGCAATAGAATTAAAAATTACAGGCATGCATTGTGCTGCATGTGTATCTACTGTTGAACGGGCACTGTATCAAGCGGAAGGTGTAAAAAAGGCGGTTGTCAATCTAATGCTTGAAAAAGCCCATATTGAGGGCGAAGTGGAAATTGATCGATTAATTCAAGCCGTCCAGAAAACAGGTTATGAAGCAGAGTTAATAGAAAAAATAGGATTGCCAGAAGATAGTCAACCGGATAAAGATCTGATCCAAGCAAAAAACCGGATGGTTTTTGCCTGGGTTCCTTCGGTAATTATGATGGTGTGGATGATCCCAAAATGGCTTTCAGGGATTATGTGGCCTAATGCAACATTATATATATATGGTATGATTGTACTCAGCCTGGTTGTTTTACTGCTGCCTGGTCGAAACATTATCAAATCAGCGTGGAAATCAACAGTACATCTTTCTCCGAATATGGACGTTCTGATTGCAATGGGATCTTTGGCTTGTCTGGTTACGGGAGTATTAAAAGCATTTGGAATGAATATTCATTCTTTTGCTGGGATTGCGGGAATGATTATATCCTTTCATTTAACTGGTCGCTATATTGAATTAAAGGCCAGAGGACGTTCTTTTGACGCCATGAGACTGCTTCTCAATTTGGGGGCTAAAAATGCCAGGATTATTGTTGGATCTAAGCAAAAGGAAATACCTGTTTCGCAAATAAAATCCGGTGACATCATGCATGTTTTAGCTGGTGAAAAGATCCCCACCGATGGAGTTATTATTGATGGAGAAAGCACAATTGATGAATCGATTACTTCCGGGGAATCAACACCTGTTATAAAAACAGTAAATGACCATGTTATTGGCGCCACTATAAACTTAGATGGTGTATTAAAAGTAAAAGCAACAAAAGTGGGCAGGGACACATTTATTGCCCAAATGGCAAAAATGGTGGAAGAAGCTCAGACCACCAAAGTTCCGATCCAAGCCTTTGCAGACCGCGTAACAGCTGTTTTTGTTCCGATTGTAATAGTGCTAGCAATGGTTACGTTTTCATTTTGGATGATTGCTCCAGATTTGATGCGAAAGGGGGCACAATTTTTTCTGAATTTTTTTCCTTGGATTAATCTGGATGTTTCCGGTACAACAATGGCTCTTTTTGCTGCTGTTGCTGTGCTCGTTATTGCTTGCCCCTGTGCTTTGGGGCTTGCCACGCCTACAGCACTAATGGTGGGTAGTGGAAAAGGAGCGGAAAATGGTATTCTAATTCGTAGCGGGACTGCAATACAGCGTATGAGCGAAGTCACAACTATTATATTGGATAAAACGGGGACATTAACAACTGGTCTCCCAGAAGTAATACAAGTCAAATTGTTTGGGGAAAAAGATGAAACGGACCTAATTCGAATGACGGCCAGTGTTGAAAAAAATTCTACGCACCCACTTGCAAAAGCGATTGTGCGCTTTGCCGAGGGGAAACAAATTAGCTTAAACGATGTAACAGATGTTTTTTCTATACCTGGTAAAGGTATGGAAGCGGTATTAGGTGGCTCCAAAATAAAAGTTGGGGATCGAGAATATGTTGGGTACCAAGGTGATTTTGATGCCCATGGATCCCATGTATTTATGGCCGTTGATGAAACTGTTTATGGGGTCTTTGTTTTGCAAGACCAAATCAGACCCGATTCCAACGGTCTAGTTCAGTACTTGAATAATAAACAATACAAAACAGTAATGCTTACCGGAGATAAAGCAAATGTGGCTGAAGTCATGGCAAACGAGATTGGAATTGAAAAAGTATTTTCAGAAGTAATGCCATCTGATAAATCAAAAACAGTACAATCAATTCAGGATAGCGGAGAAGTAGTATGTATGATTGGTGATGGCATTAATGATGCGCCAGCCTTAGCTCAGGCGGATGTGGGCATTGCCATGGGAACAGGCGCGGATATTGCTATGGAAAGTGGTGATATTATTTTAATCAAAGGTGATTTATCGAAGGTGAAAAAAGCAATCTCTCTCTCGAACAAAACCTTCCGTAAAATCAGGCAAAACCTGTTTTGGGCCAGTATTTACAATTTAATTGCAATTCCAATGGCAATTTTTGGTGTTTTACACCCTATTTTAGCGGAAGCACTTATGGCTTTTTCATCTATAAATGTAGTGTGGAATTCCGCCCGACTTCGTCGTGAAACACTTTAAATTAGTAACCCAAAACACCACCGAAAATCAAATATAAAAAAAGTTTGCACAGGCAGTGATAATTCACTTACTTTTCGGCCAACGGTAAGGGAACTGCCTGGCGTACTATTGCGCCCAGTTATGGAAAATATAAAGAATTATAGACGATCTTTAACCAATTTTGAACAGCAACGTGGAGATTAATATGAGAAAACTCACAATATTGTTCTTGGCTACTATGTTTACTGCAGGTCTGTTTGCACAGAACCTGGCAGGTAAAATTAGTGGTACTGTTTCATCTGATGGCCAGCCTCTGGTTGGTGCCAATGTAATCGTTGAAGGGACTTCAATGGGTGCAGCAACAGATGAAAATGGAACATACTATGTATTAGATGTGCAGCCTGGTGTTTATACCATTAGGGTTAACTATATCGGTTACAAAACCCAACTTGTATCCAATGTACGTGTAACTATTGGTTTAACAACCAATCAAGATTTTGATATGGAAGTAGCAGCAGTTGAAGGTGAAACAGTTGAGGTAACTGCTGAAAAACCATTGATCGAAGTTAACCAAACAAACATGGCAAGAACCATTGATGCAGAAGCCATTGAAAATTACGCTGTGCGTAATGTGACATCCATGGTTGCCAGTCAAGCTGGCGTTGTGAGTATGCATGACGGTCTCCATATTCGCGGTAGTCGCGGAGAAGAAATTGGTTATACCTTAGAAGGAGCATCTATGGCTGGTGCTGGTGGAAAAGTTGTTTCGAATGCCATTCCGGAAGCACTGGAAACTATTGCAGTTCAAACTGGTGGTTTCGATGCTAGTGTTGGTAAAGCGAATGCAGGTGTTGTTCAACAGTCACTGAAAACGGGGGGTAGCAGATTTTCCGCATCAGTACTTATGGAACAAGATGGTGGTAAATATGCTGTTGGTGACCAAGATATGACAATGACTGTTCAAGGACCAATTGGTGACAAAATTCGCTTTTTTGGTGCATTAAGAATGACAGGTACAGATAATTATAGTACTACCAGCAGATGGTTTACGCCCTTTACAATCGCAGGTGGGAATCCAATTCCTGATAAAATTGGTGGTTTGACTCCATCTGAGGATTATGTGGTTTTGAATGAAAAAGGCTCAATGACTTTTACGGATACAGATCATGATGGTGCTTATACCGCTGGTACAGATATATTGGCTGGTGTAAATAATGAAAGTGGTGCGTTTAACAATGTAAGTAATTGGACGAATTTTAATGGTACCATGACATTTGACTACAACCCGCTTGTACTTCGTCTTTCAGGTGCTTATTCCGCAGGTACATCTTCAGGCGCTGGGTTGCCGATTAAGAATATGTTTAATACACGGCGACACGAGAGTGCTAATTCAAACTATTTGATAAATCTAAAAAGCACATACTTTCTCAATACCAGTACCTATATACGGTCAAATGTGAAATTAGTAGGTCGTAAATCTGAATCTTATGATAAGAAATTTGAAGAAAAAGGTAAGTTTAAAACAGGACATACAAGTCAGTTAAAAGATTGGCTAGCTTGGGGTGACCATGACAAAGTAGCCGAAGTGGATACTAATTGGGCCAGGCATTTTGGAACACCTGGAGAAGCTTACACTGAAGCATTCCAGTATGTTGAACCTTACCAGTATAATATTAATGGTTTCAGATTTGCTCGTGATGGCGCCCGTAGAGGTGGCTATAGTAAAGGTGAAGATGGTTACATTGGAATGGATGTTGAATTTGTAAGTCAGATGGGTGAGCATGAAGTAAAAGTAGGTGCTGATTATACTGCATTTAATTATAAACGTTATAGCTATAGCGGAATCAACTCTTTGAACTCTAAAATCGGTCAGGATGCAACATTGTATGATGCGGTTGTTGCTCAGAATGAAAGAGCAGAATTAGAAGTTGTTACGGCACGCCTTGCTTCCTGGATCGGTTATGATCCTTTGGGAAGAGATTGTGATGATGGTGGTAATTGTCAGGATTATGACCAACCCCGTAAACCATGGAATATGGCTTTTTATCTAAATGACAAATTCGAAGCAGGTGATTTGGTTGTTAATGCCGGGTTACGTTATGAAGCGATTAACCAAGCCAATGTGGACTTGAAAGACTATGATAATCCACCATTGGATAAAAATTACCAGATTGTAGCTGCTGAAGATCCAAAATATGGTTTCAAGGAAATGCCTACACAGAGCTATATATTGCCTAGGCTGGGACTTGGATTTCCAATTACGGACGTAGCATCTTTTCACTTGAATTATGGTCGCTATGTTCAAATGGCTCCTATGTACAGGCTATATCGCAGTCGTGGTTCAGGATACTCTTCCTGGGGTTTAAAACCGACCCAAGAAACAAAATTTGAAATGGGCTACGGTACATTGATTGGTGATGTTGCTTCTCTTGATCTTACCGTATTTGCACGGAACCCGAAAGATCAGATCAGTAGAGATGTGTATCAACCTGATGCAACAGAAAACTACTATGGGCTACGGGATCACACCAACTATGTGAACAGTGATTTTTCGCAGATTACCGGTATAGAACTTGATTTTAAAACTAATCGTGTGAACAATATTCAAGTGTTTGCCAACTATGTATTCCAGGATGTAAGAGGCACAAACTCTTATCCTACCCTGGGAACCATTGGATGGGGTAAACCAACAATGATTGCTGCCACACGTTATGATCAACGCCATCAAGCAAGTGCAATTGTAGATTACAGAACTGGAAGAACTGGTAATGTACTTACCAACAATTTTGGTGTTAATCTTATTGCTTCTTATAATAGTGGACATCCGTATACATATTCTGATGGCTCTATGGGTCAGCGAGATGCAGGTGAAGGGGCGTTGCTTTCTGATAATGATCCCCGGAACAGAGCTCCGCAAGAGGCGATTAATTCCTCAACAACACCATCTATATTTAATCTAGATCTTGGTGTAGATAAGACTGTCAGGGTTATGAATATCAATGTGAAGCTTTATGCAACAGTAACCAATCTGCTGAATACGAAACATATTGTTAATGTTTATAACCGTACAGGTGATGCATATGATGATGGTTTCTTAAGTGATCCAGCATTGAGTTCCTTGATTATTGAAGGTCGTGGACCAGAATATGTAGAAATGTATCAAAAGATTAACTTGGCCAACCGTAACCACTGGTTGAATGACCATGGTTTTGATCTGTTTGGCGTTCCTCGTGAAATTAAAATGGGTATGCAGGTCTCCTTCTAGGAGGGTTGATTATGCCATACAAAACAGTGGAGAGTTTTATGAATCTTAGAAAAGCAATTACCTTAGTAATTACTGGTGCATTTCTTTTGACTTCAGCATTATTTGCTGAAGAAATAAAAGGAGATCGCCAGGCAGGTAAAACAGGTCCTAGTCGTCTGTTTAAAGGTGACGATGGCCCAAAAAGTACGTTTTTCAATATTAACAGCTGGTCGATTCAAGTAGAACACCAGGGGTTTTTCCAATGGAATGGTACTTCGCATGGTTCAGCTGGTGATTATCCCAAAGGAATGGCAAATGTTATTTTTGCCGAAGGTATTCTTTGGGGCGTGAGAGCAGATGATGAATTCGGTAAAGATGCAGATGGTTATATACTAACCGATGGAACAGGTGATGGTGAACCGAAAATTCGCGTGAATGGTTCCATGTACAATACCGGTCTTAAATCTGGTAAGGTCCTTCGGGATCCGGCGGTGCTTACTAATGGTAGCCCTACTATTTTGAAATCCCTCTACTCAGAAGACTGGCGCCAACAACAGATCTGGCGCGTGAGAAGAGACTGGGAAACTGGAGATCTAACATCTGATGTAGCCATTGTTAAGAATATTGCTGCTACCTCAGTAACAGAAGCACAGATTGCAGCTACTAAAGCACAATACAAACATGACTGGGAACATTGGCCGGTAGATAAAGGTGCACCTTATGATGATGTCAATGGAGACGGTACATTTACTGCTGCAACATGGAATACTGAAACACTCGAATGGGACGGTGATATTCCTGGTATTCCAGGCGCTGATCAAACTGTTTGGTTAGTCGCCAATGACTTACCAGATGAATATGATCCGAATTACCCCGGGAAAGCAGTCAGTGTATCCGAAGGTGGTTGGGGTTCTCCTCCAATCGGTTTTGAAATGCAGATGTCTATGTGGGGATATGATTATCCATTTTCCAACCCATTATCCAGTATGTTTTTCAAACGTGCTCGTATGATTTATACTGGATTACCTGGTGGCCCGGCAACTGCTAAGCTGGACACCGTTTATTTTACTCAGTGGTCCGATCCTGATCTAGGAACGTACACTGATGACTATGTCGGATGTGATACCACCTTAAGTCTTGGGTATGTATATAATGGTAATACATTTGATGAAACATTTTTTGATAACTACGGTAGTCCCGTGCCTGCCGGTGGTTATGACTTTTTAGAAGGTCCAAAAGTAGATGCTGACGGCGATGGCGACTTAGATACGCTGGGAATGACCAGTTTTGTATACTTCGCTGCTGGTTCTTCAGTGAGTGACCCGAATACCCGCGTATATGCAGGTACATTGCAGTGGTTCAACCTGATGGAAGGTTTTTTACCGAGACCTCCATATCCAACTCAGAACCCCTTTGTGGACCCGCTTACAGGTTTAGCAGAAATATTTGTACTGGCGGGTGACCCGCCTTCAGGTACAGGCTGGATTGATGGAATCATTCTGCCACCTGGTGACAGGCGCCTTGTAATGAATACAGGACCGTTTCAAATGGCTCTTGGCGATACACAGGATGTTGTCGTTGGTCTCATTGGTGGTATGGGTGGTGATAACCTTTCATCCATTACAGTACTGAAATACAATGACATCTATGCACAGTTTGCATATGATAATAATTTTTCATTGCCGACTCCACCGACTCCACCAATTGTGTCTGTCTTTGAAGGTGATGGCTATATTACCCTTAACTGGGCGGAGACAGCTGCTTATAATAAAACAGAGTCGGCGGTCAATAAAGGCTTTGCTTTTGAAGGTTATAAAATTTACCAATTGCCGAATCCTCTTGCCTCTGGTTCAGAGGGAGCACTGATCGCTCAATATGATGTAGCGAATGGTGTGATGGTTATTACGGAAAAAGCAGTAGACCCAGCTACGGGTCTTGTGCTTGAAAAACCTGCGCACGTTGGTAGTGATAATGGAATTAGTCGAGTTGTTGTTATTAAAACAGATGCATTGAGAAGTCGGCCGATTACCAATGATAGACCATATCATTTTGGTGTTAGTGCTTATTCTTATTTGCCAGATAATGCCAACTCACCGTTTAAATCACTCGAATCCTCTATGACCCGCGTTTCTGTGACACCAAAACTTCCAGATCCAGGTAAAGCATATACAGTTGATTCAGGTGATTATATAGATATGACCCATTCAGCTGGTACCAGTGACGGACAAGCTCGGATTGAAGTAATTGATCCTGGTGTTCTTACTGGCAATACGTATGAGGTTTCGTTTGCAACGGATGAAGCATCGGGTAACATACTTTGGAATGTTACCAACGCTACCACTGGCAGCGAAATTCTATCAGGATATTCACAGGGAGCTGAATTCTCAGATCCTGGTTTTCCTGCAGCTGACGGTTTAACCTTTAAGGTTACAGGTCCGCCAAATGCCTTTAAGAACTTTTTAGTTACAGCTAATGGAGATGGAAGTTGCACAGAAGCAGCACCTTGTCAAGGATCGCAGGACTGGGGCGGTTTTCCAACTTCTTATACCGGTCGTGTCAACCAATCCAATGGTAAAGCCTGGTTCTTCCATGGCGGTGGTGCCTCAGCGGGTAGCTATGATACGATGATCAGTCGAATCATTCGCGGCAGTAAATGGAAATACCTTATTCCTTTTGATTTTGAATATCGTTTTACCTATGAAGATGACAACTATCTATATTTAGCATATACTACTTGGTCATTGATTAGAGTTCCATTTGAAGTATGGAACGTTACAAAAGGCTATCGTTACCCTCTATGGTCCTATGACTATGATGGAAATGAGAAGTGGGGTTTACATCCAAATGATAGTCCAGGTTCTGGTGGGTCGAATGATCCATATACGGACTGGGTATATCCTCGATTACCAGCGAATTGGGAAACAGCAGGTAATGCTGCAGGCGATGATGAATCTGGTTATCAAGACTGGTTAGCAAAATCCATCGCTGCTGGTATTGCCAGTGGTGGCCCTGCAACGCCGGATGCAGATGGGAGTTACATAACAGGTACAACAGGTGCTGACTATTGGGAATCTGGTTCTTATGGACCAGAACTCATGGGTCGTAATGTTTGGTTTGTCTGGAATTTGGATGATGTATCGGATGGTACGATTGATGGAGAAACTGCTGGTATTCCAAATGCAGATCTAAAGCCGGAATTAGGTACAGTTGTTAAAATTATTACCAACAAAACCAACCAACCCAATGACGTATTCAGCGTTGATGCACCAAAAGTTGAATCTACATCTATAGCAGATGATGTTAAAAAGGTCAATGTATTCCCGAATCCATACTTTGGGTACCATGATCTTGAGATTTCCAGTGCAGAACTACCAGCGCCGAAATTCGTGACTTTCAACCATCTACCTACGACGGGTAAAGTTGTGTTCCGCGTTTTTAATATGGCTGGTGTTATGGTAGCGAACTTCGAGAAGAGTACAAATACTCAATATCAAACATGGAATATGAGAAATTCTAATGAATTCCCACTTGCAAGTGGCGTTTATATCATTCATGTTGATATGGGATCTTATGGATCAAAAGTACTGAAGCTTGCGCTTGTTACTGAAGAAGAATGGGCGAAACGCTACTAAGGCTCAGAAGGAGAATTAATAATATGATTAATAAAAGAATAATAACAATTCCATTTGTGTTGGCTTTCCTGATGGGCTCTTTAGTGGCTCAAGGGCAAAACCAATATGGAGGTGCAAAAGCAGGCGGTATGCGTAATGGTACTGCTGGTGCAAGTCAGCTTCTGATCCCACAAGGAGCATCATACTTAACTGGAGGTGGCGCAGTTGCCAATGCCAGTGGTGTAGGTGCAACATTTTGGAATCCAGCTGGTGTGGCTCGCATGGGATCGAGTGTGGAAACTTCATTTTCCAATAGATCATACATTGCTGATATGTCTGTTTTATTTGCAGGCGCGACGATGAAATTCGGTAATAATGCCTTTGGTGTGAACATACGGTCTATCGATATTGATGAAATACCGGTAACAACTGTGTTTTCACCTGATGGAACAGGTGAAATGTTCAAACCCACTAACTTTACTGCTGGGTTGACCTACTCGCGTATGATGTCTACTAAAACATCTATGGGTCTTAGTGTCAATTCAACCAGTGAAGGTTTTAAACGGGTAAAAGGTACTGCCATTACTATAGATGCCGGTGTTCAATACTCTGACTTCCTAGATGTTTCAGGATTGGATGTTGGTGTTGCTGTAAGAAATTTTGGTCGCCCAATGCGTTACAATGGCTCCGGTCTATTGGTTGACGCCATTGCTATAGGAAGTGATCGGCAGGTTGGTACATATAAAGTTGAACCCGCGAAGTTCGATGTTCCAATGTTGATGGAATTAGGCGTTTCCTATAAAGCTGGTGCTTTGTCAGTTGGTGGTACATATGAAAGCAACAATTTTGATCAAGATAAATTGAAATTAATGGGTGCTTTCAGCTTACCAGGACTTGCAACGGCTAGAGTCGGTATGTTATCTGATCTTGGAGAAGTAAATATTCAAGATAATTTAGGTACAACCACTGTTGATGAAAGCAAAGCTGAAATCGAAAATATTTTTGCAGGTGTTTCATTTGGTGGATCAGTATATCTCCAGAGAATACTCGGAATCAATGCATCGATAGATTATGCCTATATTCCTGCGAAGTATTTTGATGGGAATACCGTTCTTACACTGAACGTTGGTTTCTAAAAGACCATAACAATTAATACAAATAAAGAAGCCCCGCACTTGCGGGGCTTTTTTTTATTAATTTCTGATTAATTTGCCTATATGAATAATAGGCTGATTTCATATTGCATCTTCTCTCTGTTTATTATTATACCTGGTTGCTCTAATAAAAAAGAACAGGAATCATTTCAGATTCCTCAACCAGCATTTGACGAAAAAATATCACAAGTTTCCTTTTCTGATTTTATTGGATCCAAGCAGTGTCAATCCTGCCATCCAAATATTTATTCCCAATGGGAAAATTCAACTCATGCCAAAGCGGGTGGCAGCCCAACAGATGTAGCCGTAATTGCACCCTTTAATGGGAATTCGATTCAATTATCAGATGTTACCATCTACCCTGAAAAAAAGGGCAACAATTATCAATTTCGGTTAATTGATAACACAACTGGAGATCAGCAGATCATCAAAGTTGAAGCCGTTGTTGGTGGTGGCTTCATGTATGGTGGTGGTACGCAAACATATTTTGGGGAATTTGAAGATGGTACCTATAGGTTTTTACCGTTTGACTTTAGTCGTGACGAGAATGCCTGGTTTGTACAGGTAAAAAACAGCGAAGAATGGAAAAAAGCAGATAAGCGTATATCTATGAGTCAATTATACAATTGGCCGCCCCATCGTGTATTAGGCGAAATAGAGGATATATCTAACTGCCAAAACTGCCACGGGAGTCAGATTGTTGGGGAAAAAGTGGGAGAAACATACAATACACAATTCACCACCTTAGCAATAAACTGTGAATCGTGTCATGGCCCGGCGAAAAAACATGTAACAACCATGGCTGAAATAGTAAGTGGAATGATTGCAAACCCTACCACCATTGGAATCAAGAGTATAGCAGGTATTTCACCAAGAGAAAGTTTAAATATTTGTTTTCAGTGCCATGCAGTAAAAGCACCGATCAAAAATGCTTATCTCCCCGGACAAAATTTGGAAGAATTTTATTCACTTCGATTAATGTTGCTGGGTAATGAAAATCCCTATGCAATTGACGGCAGGATCAAAACATTTGGGTACCAGCAAAACCATTTGTTTAGTGATTGCTTTATCAACGGATCAATGACATGCATCAGTTGCCATAATCCTCACAGCCAGAATTATCAAGATATCAATCGACAAATATTAGCGGATAGGTTTGACGATCGGCAATGTACAGCATGCCATATGGCAAAAAAGGAAAATATATCCATCCATACATTTCATAATCAAAACTCAACCGGTAGTAAATGTATTTCCTGCCATATGCCCTTTCGTCAACACGAAGGTATTGGGAGTGAAATCAGGTTTACACGATCAGATCATACTGTTTCTATTCCCCGTCCTGTCTACGATCAATCACAAGGGTTTGAGTCCGCATGCATTCAATGTCATACTGATCAGACAGAAGAAGCGCTTCAGACTTTTGTAGATCAATGGTGGAAACCGGCAAAACCAATGAATCCTGTCATTGCAAACAGGCTTAGTATAACGAAAGAGACCAGTCAGAATTCAGCTGCAGAATTATTGCTCAATCCAGATGAGAAACACAGTATGGGGCAGTATGTAAATTTGAGTTATTTTATTAAACGTTACCTTTCGCCCGGCATGGAGAATTTGGATCGGAAAATTTTAAATAAATTGATGGATTACGCTGAGATTGAGGATGATATTGACCTTAAATCATTAGCACTTGCCGGACTTCATTATAGTCAGTATAACAATCCTGAGGTTCAAATATTTTTAATAGAACAATTAGAAAAAATGGGGGCTACTGAAGAGGCAATCCGCCTTCGCTGGGGAATGATATTAGATTATTTTGGTACAGTATTTTATCTGGTCGGTGATCGTCCACGGGCAATTGAATGCTATGAATTAGCAAAGCAGGTATTGCCCAATGATAAGAAAATTGCAGAAAATATAGTGCGGGCTAAATCTTAATCATTAAAAAGAGATTGAAGAGCTGGGTATAGCTTTTCATAAGTTAAACTCTGACCAAAATAATATTCTCCTTGCCCATCTTGTAAAATAAGTTCCCAATGAAGATGGGATTCATCACGCTTTCCCAAGGTACTAGCGCGCGTTCCTGTATTTCCAGTCTTTGCAAATATTTCTCCCGCTTTTATTTGATAACCTGGTTTTATTTTTGGATTTATATAAGAAAGATGTGCATAAATAGTAATGGAACGGTATCCGGGGAATAGGTCGAATCCATGATCAATGACTACTGCTTTACCTAATAGCACAGCGTTAAAAATATCAGAAGGGGTACGATCAAGTTTTGCAGCCCGATTTAGAAGTTCAAGTCTGAAATTAGCAGGAACTTCCTTAAAATCTAAATCAGAACGAATAATAATACCATCCGCAGCAGATTGTACCGCTGTACCCCAGTTAGAAAAAAAGTCAATTCCTCTATGAATTCCAGCACGATAATTTCTAGGGGCATTGGGCAGTCTGGATGCTTTTTGGGGCACAGATAAACCTTTGCAAGGTAGTATTAATGCGATTGTTGGTGAAATATGGTAAAAATCGGGAATAATGCCACCTTTATCAAATAATGGCTCAATAGGGCGGTTAGGCTCAGTTTTCGTGAAAAAAGCACGAATTTTGGGCATTATAACGCTTGTATCCACTGTATACGTGACCATGATTTGATTGCTGTGGTTTTTTAGTTTGGATAATGAACGAATTAATTCCCTAGCCGTTATTTTCGAAGAAAACACATTTGCATACATTACCATGGAAGAATCATGTAATCCCGGGTGAGCAATTTCAATTAAATCTCTAACGGGGATAGGCTGTTTTGCTAATGTTGTTAAAGAGTCCATCCCTGTCAATTCCTGATCGGTAATAATTGTTGCTGTAAGACCGTCACTGGAAATACTAATGGAAGGATTAATAATATTTACAATAGGTAATTCAGGTCGGGGAGATTCATACAGGGGTTTTGTGCAGGCAACAAAAGAAGCCAATATTAAGAACAAATACTTTTTCAATGAATCAGGATAGTTTCTGTAAAGCCTTAATACCATCAATATAAACTTGATCTGGGGCCCCACTTATAGTTGATTTGCACGTATCAGAGAATATTGAATTGTCTTTGTCTATATCACTAAATCCATCTGGGAATAATAATTGGATCGTTGGAATATTAGCGATCTGTAACGCATCAACTATGGAATATTCATATCTTGCCCATGCCATAGGCGCAAAAAGCATGCCATTGGCCCAATTACGATTTCGTTGGATAAAATTGATTGCCTGAAATATTTTATGTGTTTGCATAATTTTTAAATTAATCTCTGAATTGCGAACATGGCGACGCAAGCCAGTATTAATTTTATCTAAAGTTATCCGTTGGCCAATATGGGCTGAAATAGTTCCAATCAAATTCAGATTGGGCCCGTGTAAAACAAGTATATTCATGATTTATTGGTTGGAAATTTAGCGCATTGGGACCAAATGCCCGATAATATAGCCTATAATTATTCCTATCAATAATGCTAAGGTAAGTATGCGGGATTTAGTGAATTCGCTTCGATAGCCTTTTTTTATAGCGATGGCCCCAACAAAATAGCCCAGTGCATTTAAAATCCAGAAAAAAGGAATGGCCAATACTTTAATGATAAAGGGACCAATTAATGGAATAGTAGCAATTAGTGCTGCTAATCCAGCGAATGCTTGGGTAAAGACACCAATAACAACTGTTCCAAAAACAACTACTTTTTGATCAATTCCCATATTTAAGGCAATAGCAATAACCGCAGTAATAACGGACCAGATTAGTATTTGCCTTCCGTAGGTATTTAAAAAGGGCTGTTTACTCATTTTGTATTACGAAATTGAATGGAAATCCGTATGCTGTCATACTTACTTGGATAATACGGCGATTTCCATTTCGTTCCACCCAGATTTGGCGTACTGCATCTGGGTCAGGCGCATAATGCATTAAACGGTCAGTACGCTCTAAAAATCCGTTTGATTCATCTAAATACTCCATATCCATGCGGATATGGTCGCATAATATATTTGTATTACCTACTTTGATTGTTTCTGTTTCTCCCCATAAAAATCTGCCTCGCATCGGTATGCCCTCGTGATCAATTTCAAACCATTTTGTATCAAGTATTTCTTGGTGCTGCCGGTTTAATCTGGCAAACATAGTAAACATTGTTTGAGTGGAATCAGACCTATCTCTAGTTTGATTATTATAGTGGAGTACTTCATTCTTCAATTCGATTAAAACAGATTGCTTGAGATTATCTTGTTTAATTTTCTTTTTGAATGTTATTAATCCGAAGTGTGTTGTATCAAAGTTCGTTGCGTAGGCGTTTTTGATAGGCCAAATAGCATCAATTAGTCCAATAGTCTCAACCTTTAGTGTAATCGAATCTGAAATTGATTTGAACTGGATTTTGGCCATTGGGAATCCATATACATTTGCTGAATAATTCTGTCCACAAATGATAGTTATAAAAAGGAGAAATGGGATACCCCTGACCATAATAAATAATAATTAAGTGATAACGATGAAATAACCAGCAATTAAAAAATAAAGAGTAACACCCAAAATATCAATTGCAGTAGTTACAAAAGGGCCGGTTGCTACCGCAGGATCAATATCAAAACGGTTTAAAATTAATGGTACCAGCGAACCAATTGTAGCAGCGATGATCATGGAGAAACAAATGCTTAAACCTACTACAACACCTATCATGGGCGATGCCTCTAGGAATTGAAAAAATGCAAAAATACCTAAGAGCACTCCGTATAAAACCCCAAGAATTAAACCCACTCGGATTTCCTTAAATAAAATTTTAACTGAATTTTCAAATCCCACCCGACCTGTGGCCAAACCGCGTACAATAATCGTTGAAGATTGGGTGCCAATATTACCTCCCATACCCATAATTACAGGTATAAATGCAGCAAGTGCAATTGTACTTTGAAGTACATTGTCAAAAATACCAATAATAAATGCTGCCAGAATTCCACCAATCCAACTGGCAAATAGCCAAGGTAAACGTATTCGAGCGTTATCCCACGAAGACTTTAACAAAATTTCCCGATCCTTACCGGCACCCACCATTTGGAGAAAGTCTTCAGTAGCTTCTTCACGGATAACGTCTACCACATCATCCACTGTCACAATTCCCAATAATTTTTCATCAGAATCCACTACGGGCACAGCAAGAAAATTATATTGAGAAACAATTCGCGCCACTTCTTCCTGATCTATTTCGGGCCGTACGGAATGTACTTTGCGAAACATAATATCTTTGAGCATGGTATTGCCCGGGGTTGTAACTAAATCCCTTAGGGATACCACTCCGGTTAATATTTTATCATCGTCTATCGCATATAAATAAAAGACCATTTCCGCTTCTTCATGATCTTGAAGTGCGGCAATTGCTTCCTGAGCCTTTGTATTTTCATGTAACGAGAATACATCTGTATACATGAGACTTCCAGCACTATCTTCGGGATAAGCCATCAATTCTTCTAGCTCTTCCTGCTCTTCGGTCTGGAGAAGTTCAATAACAGATGCAGCGTATTCTTCGTTAACCAAACCCATGAGATAGGCCTGCTCATTTGAACTGGCTTCTTCTAAAATGGACGCCATATGTTTGGGGTTTTCCTGTTCTAATAGACGTATTGTGATAGCTTCATCCAGTTCACTTAAAAATTCCACCGTAGTTTCCGAAGGATTCATCAAGTTAAAAATGGCATCCTGCTCCCCTTCGTTGAAATAGCGATATATTAAAGCCATATCTGCAGGATGTGTTTTGTTAATTAACTTAATAATATTCGTTTTTGCGTGACGTCGGAGAAGACGTCTGAATGTATCGCGCAAAAGATTGATTTCGGTTCCAAACATTTCTTTTTTCATCTTAATTCACCGGTGTTGTTTTTAGATGTTTAAAACCAGTCCAGAAAAGATATGTCCCAAGCATAAGCAAAATAGGATTTAAGTGACCATGCCAAAGAATGAAAGATTCAAAGGAATCGCCCAAAAATGTAAATAATAAAGATGTGCCGTTTATAATAACATGAAAAATGATGCAGGGAATAACTGAATTGGTTTTCCAGGCGACATATCCAAGAAGGACACCAAGAAAATAAATCTGTATCATCCAGTAAGGATTAAAATGAATTGCCGCAAAGAAGAGGCTTGAAAATAAAATAGCCCGGGTAATATCACCCCAGGCATTTTCCAGGTATTTTTGCAGGAATCCACGAAATAAAATTTCTTCCCCTATGGGAGCCAAAATAACGACGGTGAAAATAAGCAATACTAAAGATAAAGGATTATCGGGTGTCATCATGGCTTCGACTTGTAGAAATGAATCAGGCATAGGAATTACCATACCAACGAGAATATTTATTTCATCTGAAATCACCACGGCACCCAAAGAAAATAATAAAGTTGTTAATGCCGTATCCTTTGATACAGGATTAAAGCGTAATGATTCAAGAAGAGGGTATTTTTTTCGGACTAAAAAAACAATAACGGGGACAGCTAAAAATCCCTGCCCAACAAACATAGCAAAATAGGTGGAAAGACCTGGCTTAGAGCCGGCGAGAATAGACGGATCCAAGGCACCGACTATTGAGCCAATAATCAGCGCTAAAAGGACCGATAGAAAAACAATCCCAAATGCAAACTTTACTGATATGGTCTGGT
>ENA-UPTF01000427-UPTF01000427.1-marine-metagenome-genome-assembly--contig:-NODE-427-length-30034-cov-6.842374_pt1 | contig 30034 bp, 27 predicted proteins | sample MGYA00238166_ERZ767019 | MGnify/ENA primary metagenome ERZ767019 (study PRJEB28930, sample SAMN06266391) | marine metagenome | isolation source: Sea water from 250 m depth | place: Atlantic Ocean | study... | reverse complement strand
CTTTTTTTCTTTCTGTTAAATTGGTACGTAATATGTCTTTAAACATTTCCCTTAGATTTTCTCAAAAATTAGCAGGAAATTCAATCCTATTAACTCAGAAGTTTTCTTTAAAAAAAATTGTGTTGGCCTCAAACGGAATCTGGATGTATAATTGATCCTGAAATTGGAAAGAGATTTCCGGGACATTTCAGATTTGAAATTATAAAGTAAAAAATGCTAAATCAAACATCAATCACAGAAATTACGTCAGAGGAAATACTGCAAAAAATGATTCGGGAGACATTTGAAGTTCCCAAAATCGAAAAACCGGCATCTGACGAAAACTTCCCCGGAGCAGGTTTTTCACAGCAAATCGAAAGGTACTCGGAGTCTAAAGAGAATTTATTAGTTCAGAGACTGGTAAATACACTAACTGCCCAACTTCAAACAATCCTTCCCGGAGCCTTCAGAATTACCTCTGAAACTGAACAATGCCTGTCTTATGCCAACTTGAGCAGTTGGTCTCCCGGACGGTCTTATTTTTCTCTGTTTGAGATGAAACATTCCAACTCAGTGTGGATTTTGCATTTTAGCCGCACCGTCGGTGAGGGACTGGCTTCATTGGTTCATACAAAAAATTCTCGAAATCATGCAAATATTTTTAATGATTTACGTGAAGCAGATTCTATCACTTATCTGGAAATTGGAGAAATGCTGCGCAAATTTTTTGTCAGTTTGTTAGAACTATGGCCAAAAAGCGACAAATTAAAAGTGGCCAGTTGCCGTCATATCTTACAATTAGGGTTTCTTCGTGATTCTGTTATGGATGAAGAATATATCGTATTGCCGTTTTATCTTGATAATAGAGAATGTTCAGGACAATTTCATCTGGTATTTCCTCATCGATACCTCTTGCTTTAGTTTCCACAGAGAATCTAAGTAGAAGGATCGAAAAATGACGAATCCTGTTTTAAGTCAACTCAATATTTACCCGCTAAAATCAGCAAGTGGAATTTCTCTGGATAACGCTTTTATGGAGCAAAGAGGATTGGCACATGACCGACGCTGGATGGTAGTGGATGATTCCGGACAATTTATGACACAAAGAACCTGCCCAAGCATGGCTTTGATAAACACAGAACTTGTCGGTCAAACGCTGACTTTGAACGCCCCGCGAATGTCCGAGTTAAGTCTGCCTTTGTTTCCCACAAAAGGCGAATCTCAAGAAGTTGAAATTTGGGGTGACCGTTGTGAGGCCTGGACTGCCAATTCCCAATCCGGATTGTGGATCAGTGAGTATTTGCGCAAAAGCTGTAAAATTGTTTTTATGCCTGATCACAGCAATCGTCCGGTGGATCCGGACTATGCGCCTGCACAAAATCAGGTTTCGTTTTCAGATGGTTTCCCTTTGCTGCTGATTTCTGAATCATCCTTAAGTGACCTTAACAACCGTCTTCCGGAATCCGTAGCAATGAAACGTTTTCGTCCAAATTTGGTTGTGATAAACACGGAGCCTTATGCAGAAGATAACTGGGAAAAAATCAGAATTGGAGAATGTGAATTTCAAATAGTAAAATCATGTTCACGTTGTATACTCACTACTGTTGATCCGGAAACTGGAAAATTTTCCGGAAAAGAACCACTGCGTACACTGGCTGGCTATCGAAAACAAAACGGCAACGTACAGTTTGGTCAGAATCTGATTGCAACAATTAATGGAAAGCTGTCGGTCGGAATGCCTGTAGAGATTGTCACACAAAGTTGAACAATAGCCTGATCATCAAATCTGTTAACTGAATTCGGATTAATTTGCATATGAAGAACTTTTTCACCGAGGGTAACAACTAATAATAAATCAGAATACTTGTATATTGCTTACATTTATCATAGAATTACCGTTGATAAAAAAAGAAGTTTGTGTTGTTGAATCTTAGATTGTAAACTGTGGAGACAAAAGACATAATCCGAGCTTGCTTGAAGTAAATAAAAGAATCAGCTTAAAAGGATGTTGTCTGTTTATAGTTGTTGTGTTAACCTCAAACTAGAATTAAACTACTTCAATCCCAACCGCAGGAGGTTATATGCGTTTCGTAAAATTATTCACTTTATTCCTTTTTCTCTCTGCCTTTGCCTTGCAGCCAGTACTGGCCAAAAAAATTCCCCTGGGAATGCTGGTTGAAATTAAGGGCAAAATTGAATACAGCAAAAAGGGGAAACGCTGGAAAAAAGTTCGGCGCAACAAGTTCGTTTATGCCAATTATCTGGTCAGGGTCAGTGCAGACAGTTCGATAAAGTTTTTGAATCAAGAAACAAACGAAACTACTCTGCTTACAGCCAATTCTAAAATCAAATTCACCAAAAAAGGATTAGAAGTACTTGAGGGAAGCCTGGGTGGAACCGATGCTGGTGGCGGCTTATTGTCAGGATTGTCAAAGCAGTTCAAAAAGACTCAGAAATATACTACTGTGCGGCGTGCTGTTAAAAAAGGAGGGATCAACCTCAAATTGGCGACAAATACCATTTCAGCAGATTTTTCTGAGCTGGCCTGGGAAACTGCCGGTGCCGATTACGCCTACCGCCTGCATTTGGGAGCAAAGGACCGCAAAACCAAAACCTGGACAGATTCTGCTGTCTATGATGTTCCGGCGACAGGAGATGGGGTTGTTCGCACCAGGATAAAACCTTTCAGCAAAAAACAAAAATATTTTGTTGAAGTTCTTGATGGAAGCGGCGTTGTGGCTTACACATCTAAAGCTGCGAACCTGAAAGTGTTATCCGGGAAGAAACTCGCAAAGTTCAAAAAACAAAAAGACGAGTTTCAAAGTATGGATGAAAGCGGATTCCTTTATGCAGGGCTATTGAAGGATAACGGATTGCTTGTTCCTGCAATGGATCAATACGAACAGTTTTTCACAGAATTTTCTGACGACGAAGACATCAATGAACTGCGACCGTTTTTAATTGAAGTCTATTCACGTTTACGTCTGGAGCATATCAAATCAGTTGAGTTAAAGAAGTACCAATCTGCTGAGTAACCAGCAGTTTCCCATATTTAAAAGGGGCCGCGAAGCCGGCTCCTTCTCCCAACTCAAAGCAACACTTGCGGTACCAGCTTTTTTGCTTCCGGAAAGCGTTCAGTCCATTTCCGTACTTGACTAGCGAATGCCTCTGCTTGTTCCGGTGCAGAAGCTGCAAAACGTTCCGGATCATTCAGCACTGCTTCTATTTCCTGCAAATCCAAAGGAACACGTTCATCATCTGCAAGTCGCTGCGATAAATCATTTTCACCAAGATCTCCGTTCCTCAAGGCATCCGCGACGGCAATCGCGTTTTCCTTGATCGCCTCATGCACACTTTCTCGTCCACCACCTTTACGCACTGCTTCCATCAGCAATGTGGTAGAGGCCAAAAACGGTAGATACTGCTGCAGTTCCTGTGTAATAGCGGCTTCAAAAAATCCCATCTCGCTCAGCACAGTAAGGGCCGCTTCAAGTTGTCCGTCAGACGCGAAAAAAGCCCCGGGAAGTGCCACACGCCGAACTACTGAACACGAAACATCCCCCTCATTCCACTGATCACCGCTCAATCCGGAAAGCATCGTGCCGTAACCGTTTAGTATTTGGTGAAAACCGTTGATTCGTTCTGAAGTGCGGGCGTTCATTTTATGGGGCATTGCGGAAGAGCCAACCTGTCCCTGCTGAAATCCCTCACTGGCTAAACCCTGTCCTGCCATCAAACGCAAAGTCTTCGCAAAACTCGAAATTCCGGAACTGAGTGCAATCAACGCACGCACGGTTTCCACATCCAGGCTGCGCGGATAAACCTGACCCACCGCATTGAAAGACGCACTGCAATCTAAATGCTCCAGTACTTGTTCACCAAGCTCTTGCACCTTTTTTTTATCTCCGTTCATCAAAACCAATTGATCAAGTCTTGTTCCAACAGCTCCCTGCAAGCCGCGCAAAGGATAATTTTCAATCAGGTGATCGAGCCGCCCAAGCCCGAACATTATTTCCTCTCCGAACATGGCCAGCCGTTTGCCCAAAGTTATCGGCTGTGCAGGAACATTGTGGGTGCGTCCAACGAGCATTATGTCTTTGGTGCGTAAGCTCCAATCAGCCAACTGATGCAATACCGCCACAGCTTTGCTTCTTACTAAACGCAGAGAACGGAGAATTTGCAGTTGTTCCACATTATCCGTTAAATCGCGACTGGTAAGCCCTTTGTGAATGTGCTCGTATCCGGCCAATTCACAAAATTCTTCAATTCTGGATTTTACATCATGCCGCAGTTTTTGTTCACGCTGCGAAATGCTTTCAAGGTCAATTTTTTCCCGGACATTTTCATACGCCGTAATCGCAGTCTCAGGTATATCAACTCCCAATTTACGTTGTGCCTTCATCACTGCAATCCAGAATTCTCGTTCAAGACGTACTTTTCCTTCTGGAGACCAGATTGAGGTGATTTCAGGACTGGCATAACGTGATGCAAGAATATCAGGAATCATTTCAATGTGATGAATGGTGGTGATTGATTAGTTTTTTTAACTAAGTTTTTACGGAAAATAATATATAATTTTCCTCGGCAATCAGCGAAAATCAGTTGAGTTCAAGTTTTTTTGTTGCTTTTGCAGAAATCACAAACCAACTTTGTTACGTACACGATCAGTAACTTGCCTGGCAATGACGCGCGCTTTGTCACGTCCGGATTCGAGGATACCATCTAACTTTGCCTGGTCGTTCCGTATTTGCTGATAAATTTCACGTGGTTCATGAAGTTCAGCATTAAGTTTCTCGAAGCAAAGCTGTTTCGCTTCACCATAGCCCATATCTCCTGCACGGTATCGTTCGGCTAAGGCTTCCTGATCTGCTTTATCTGCAAAACACTTGAAAAGAGCAAACACACTGCACGCCTCTGGATCTTTAGCTTCATCCACTGATTTTGAGTCGGTAGTGATTTTCATAATAGCTTTGCGAAATTGTTTTTCCGATGCAAACAAAGGAATTATGTTTCCATAGGATTTGCTCATTTTCCTTCCGTCCAGTCCTGGAATGGTGGCAACATCGTCTGCAATGATTGCTTCGGGGACAACTAAGGCGTCCCCATAAAGATGATTAAAACGGATGGCAAGGTCACGCGTAATTTCGAGATGCTGCCGCTGATCCTGACCCACCGGGACAAAATTTGAGTCATAAATCAGGATATCGCAAGCCATCAAAACCGGATAACAAAACAACCCCATACTGACATCCTGCTCTTTGGATACTGCATCCTTATAGGCATGTGCCCGTTCCATCATACCCTTTGATGTAATACAGGAAAGGATCCAGGTCAGTTCAGTAACTTCCGGAATGTCAGATTGTCGAAAAAATGCGTGATTCTCAAAGTCCATGCCCATTGCTGCGAAAATGGCTGTGAGATCGTTTGTGTATTCCCTTAGTTTCTCGGTATCACGAGTGGAGGTAAGAGCATGATAATCGGCGATAAAGTAAAACGTCTCGTGCGTTTTCTGTAATTGTATCGCCGGTTTTATCATTCCCAGATAGTTTCCTAAATGGGGAGTACCGGTAGGTTTTATTCCGGAAAGTGAACGGGGTTTAGCGCCCATATCTCAAACAGAAGCAGATACTGCTGCATCGTCCGCAATAACGCTGATATATTTGCGCTTATGTTTTCCGCTTCCTTTTTGAATGAACTGGACATGTCCAGAGACCTTTGAAAACAAAGTAAAATCTCTCCCGGTACCAACATTCAAACCTGCGTGAAAAGTAGAACCAACTTGACGTACCAGAATGTTTCCGGCTTTAACAAGTTCTCCGCCAAACTTTTTCACTCCCCGTCTTTGTCCTTGTGAGTCACGTCCATTGCGACTGCTGCCGCCAGCTTTTTTATGTGCCATTGTTTTTTTACAGGCTAGAGGTTACTTGTCAGCAGCTTTTTTAGCTGTAGTTTTTTTAGGCGCAGCCTTTTTAGCTGCAGCTTTTACAGGTGCAGCCTTTTTGGCTGGAGTTTTTTTAGCCGTTTCTTTTTCTGCAGTTATCTTTTCCGGCACTGATTTTTTGGCTGCAGGAGCCTTGGTACTGATTTTATCAATTTTTACCAGTGTGTGTGCCTGGCGGTGACCATATTTTCTGCGATAAGTTTTTCGACGCTTACGTTTAAAAACGATAACTTTTTGGTCTTTTCCATGCTGCAGTATTGTGCCCTGAACCTTTGCTCCAACTATTACCGGTTTCCCAAATTTCAGTTCACTCTCTTCTCCTCCAATGGCCAGCACCTGATCTGTTTCAAAAGCACCTCCCGGTTCTGCACTAATCCGGGCCAAACGAATAGTTTCGCCTTGAGCTACACGGTACTGCTTCCCATCTGTACGTATAATTGCAAACATTTTCCTGTTCTCAGAGTGTAAAGTGAATTATATGATAACAGGTAATTCTAACTCAAAAGCTTTTCTGAAATCAAGTTTTTTCATAAATTTTTATACCTAAAATTCTTCTTCTGGGTTTTTTATCGTCTTGAACAGTGACGTGTGCTAACATTAGTTTTTATTTTGAGAAACTGATTATATCAAGAATGGAGCAAAATGAATAATAATTATTGGAAATCTTGCGGCAGCTACACAGACATAAATTTCGAAAAATCAAATGAAGGTATTGCTAAAATAACCATCAACCGTCCTGAAGTTCGTAATGCATTTCGTCCACTGACAGTCCGCGAAATGCGTGCAGCCTTGAATGACGCGCGGGAAGACACAAAAATCGGAGTAATAATTTTAACAGGTGAAGGTGAAAAAGCTTTTTGTTCCGGAGGTGATCAACGTATACGCGGCTCTGCCGGTTATGAAGACAGCGAAACCGGACATCTGCGTCTCAATGTTTTAGATTTTCAGCGGGAAATCAGAACCTGTCCAAAACCTGTTGTAGCAATGGTTGCAGGATATGCCATTGGCGGCGGACATGTTTTGCATGTGATGTGTGATTTGACTATTGCAGCCGATAACGCAATTTTTGGGCAAACCGGACCTAAGGTCGGTTCCTTCGACGGAGGTTATGGTTCCAGCTATCTGGCTCGAATGGTAGGACAGAAAAAGGCCCGCGAAATCTGGTTTTTATGCCGCCAATATACTGCACAGCAAGCTTTGGAAATGGGAATGGTTAATACAGTCGTTCCCCTGGAAAAACTTGAAGAAGAAACACTGCAGTGGTCACGGGAAATGCTGCAGCATTCGCCGATGGCATTACGCTGTTTAAAGTCGGCACTTAATGCAGACTGTGACGGTCAAGCCGGTTTACAGGAATTGGCTGGAAACGCAACCATGCTTTTTTATATGTCTGAGGAGGGACAGGAAGGACGAAATGCCTACCTGGAAAAGCGCAAACCGGATTTCAACAAATTCACCCGCTATCCATGAGTTGTCCCTGGTTTTCTTAACGGGGTCCATGCTAATTTGTTTAAATAAGATTTTGTAGTGAACATTTCTAATTATTTACGGGTCTGGCTGTCGGCAATTCGTCCAAAAACTTTGGGTGCAGCCGTTTCTCCAATATTGATCGGCACCACAATGGCTTTTGGAGAGGGAAAGGGACATACACTTGCGGCCTTGGCAGCACTTTTGGGTGCACTGCTGATTCAAATCGGCACGAACTTTTCCAACGATTATTTTGACTATATCAAGGGTGCAGACACCGAGGAACGTCTTGGTCCCGTCCGTGTGACACAATCAGGACAAGTCAGACCAAAAACAATGCTCTGGAATTTTGTGATGGTTTTTGGACTGGCTACTTTGGTGGGAATTTATCTTGTTTTTCGGGGCGGCTGGCCTATTGTTATAATCGGGATACTTTCAATTGCTTCAGGAATACTATACACAGGTGGGCCATGGCCGCTTGGTTATATGGGTCTTGGAGATTTATTTGTACTAATTTTTTTTGGTCCTGTTGCAGTAGGCGGAACCTTTTATGTGCAAACACTTGAAATTACACCGGTAGTTATTATTGCAGGACTCGGTCCCGGACTATTAGCTACAGCACTCCTTGCCGTTAACAATTTACGTGACGAACCAACGGATAAGAAAGTTGGAAAACTTACCTTAGCTGTCCGTTTTGGCACCACCTTCGCTCGAGCAGAATATCTGGCAGCCCTTGTGTTTTCAGCAGTGATTCCTTTCATTTTAGCTTTTTGGACGGAAACACATTGGTATGCTTGTATTTCTGCACTGATAATTATTCCAGGCTTCTCTTCAATTCGTCAAATTATTTCCGGAGTAAAAGGCAGTGAACTGAATATAACTTTGGCCTCCACCGGTAAACTCATCCTAATCTATGGAATTCTTTTTTCCCTGGGATGGTGGATTGGATAAAAATGAGCCTTTGCCGTTGGAAACTTTTTCATTATTCACTCCCATTAACAGAACCTCTGTGCCTGCTTGGACATGAAATGCATGGGCGTACCGGTTTGATTCTTCGACTTCACGATGAAAATGACGGCACCTCAGTTGGTGACAATTATAGTGAGGGAGAGATTGCTCCGCTCCCAGGTATGCATCCGGAAACTCTGTCAGAGGCTGAAAACCAAATCCGGGATTATCTTTCCGGTAATTCCCTTCCAGTCACTTGTTCTGCAGCTCTTTTTGGGTCCGTTAATTTTGGTTTAGACATGGCTCTAAGAACCATGTTTCAAAGTCCCAATGTTTCAAAGTTTCATAGTTTCAAAGAAACGGCAGGGAATGATCCCAAACCCTTAAAATTTGATTTTACAGGACAGATATTTCCAGTGAATGGTCTGGCGGTTGGTTCCGGAACTGTACTTGAAATGGAATGTGAAGAACTTCGAAATGAAGGATTCAAGGCGGTAAAATTAAAAGTTGGACAATTAACAATCCTGCAAGACATTGAGCGAGTCAGACTTGCTCGAAAAATTCTGGGTGATGAAATAGCACTACGCCTTGATGCAAACCGAGCCTGGGAATGGGAGGATGCCTTAAAATTTGCAGAGGCGGTGCAGGATTTTAATATTGAATACTGCGAAGAACCGTTACTTGACAGTAACAAACTGGAACAACTCCATCTACAAACTGGAATGCCCCTGGCTCTTGATGAAACACTTTGGTATGCTCCAACTCCAAAATCTGATGCCCCAGCCAAACACGTATCGTTATCCGGAATCAGGGCCTTGATTTTAAAGCCCGGTATTTTGGGTGGTTGGAACAACACAAAAATGTGGATCGAACATGCACAAAAAAACGGTATCCACAGTGTTTTGAGCAGTTGTTTTGAAAGTGGTCTGGGTTTGAACTGGATTGCTTTTATGGCAAATGAACTCTTGTCAGAACAGTTTCCAGCAGGTTTGGATACTTCAAAATGGTTTGAGCAGGATTTGATTGAACCTCGGTTTTTAATACAAAACGGGAATTATGTTTTTCCTGACTCGTGGCCAAAATCCAAAGATACTTTTTTGGAAATAATTTCCGAAGGTACTTGCGAAATTGGAGACTTGGACTGATGTTTGACGTTAATCCAAATATACTGAATCAAGTTCTGGAGCATTACGAAAATCAACCATTTTTGATCTCTGAAAAACGTTCCTGGACTTTTGCAGACTTCATGAGTGAAGCACGTCTTTTGAGTGATTCCCTGATGGCAGAATCACAACAGCGTGTCTATCTATGTACAGAAAACACTGAAAACCTGCTCAAATCAATGTTGGCTTTGTGGATGCACGGTGCAGTAGCGGTTCCATTAAATCCACAAATACCGGAAAAACAAAAAATGGAGATGTTGCAGAAAATCGACTGTACTTTTAGTTACACAGAATTACTGCACGAATTCAAATCTCACCCTACATCTGTAAATTCGTTACAACCAAACCCTGTTGAAAATTCCGACGCTGTTGCTGGTAAGGAGGTAAACTCAATAATTCCGAAAGACTGGGCCACAATCATTTTTACTTCCGGTAGTACCGGTTCTCCAAAAGCAGTGGTGCATTCGCTGGCCAATCATTTTTACAACGCACTTGGAGCAAATGAGCGAATGCCTCTGAATCCCGGAGATCGTTGGTTGTTGTCGCTGCCGATGTATCATGTAAGCGGATTAGCTATTTTGTTCCGGACTCTGCTTTCTGGTGCAGCAATGGTTATTCCTGCTAAAAACGTTTCACTGTCCAAGACACTCCAAAGCCAGAGCATCACACACCTTTCTCTGGTTCCAACTCAACTTCATCGCTTGCTGCAAACGACAAAAGGAAAAGACGCTTTATGCCAACTCAAGTTGATTTTGCTGGGAGGTGCATCCATTCCTGAAACATTACTTGAACAATCCGCACAGCTTGGGCTGAACGTGCAAACGACTTACGGTTCAACAGAAATGGCTTCTCAAGTGGCAACCGGAAAAAGCGGGTTTTACCAGGTTTTGCCGTTTCGCGAAGTCCGGATTGCTGCAGATAATGAGGTCGAAGTGCGCGGAAAAATCGTTTTTTTGGGTTACCTGGACGGAACTGGACTGCATCAGCCGTTTGATGAAAACGGCTGGTTTAAGACAGGAGATATAGGTCTCTGGTGTTCCAAAGATACAAAAAATCAGGGAGATGTGGATTCATTGAAAATTACTGGACGTAAGGACAGCATGTTCATTTCCGGTGGTGAAAATATTCATCCGGAGGAAATAGAAAGAATTTTGCTTCAATTTGGAAAGACCGAACAAGCAGTAGTAGTTGCAGTACAAGACGCAGAATTCGGGGCACGACCGGTAGCTTTTTTAAAAACCGGAGAAGATTTTTCAGAATCTAAATTACAGAAATTTTTGGGAAAACGACTGGCAAAATTTAAAGTTCCGGATTTGTTTTTAGCATTGCCGGAATTGGTTGAATCTGAAATAAAGCACAATAGAGTTGAGCTTTCAAAATTCGCTCAGACGCAATTCGACCTGTGGCGGAAGGGAAACACGAAAAACAATGGTAAGACTGCTATTTTTAACCAGTGGCTGAATCAATTTCAACTTGGCTGGATGCGTGTTGCCCTGAGCGAAGAAAGACAGATTTTTTCACTGCTTGATCTCCGGGATAAGGGAAATATGCGGTGTTTGCATCTGCGGGCAAATTCACGCAAGGAAGTAATGGAATGGCTGTTGGCCGCAGAAAATCGGAAATTACTTGAAGTACTGCAAAATGGGAATCAAATGACAAAAACCGACCTAAAATGGATTCCGGTTCCCGCTACGAAACGCGGGGCGGTCAAAGAAAGCTTTGAAATCGTCCGGCTTTTAGCCGATGAACTCCCGGAAAACAAAACGCCACTGTACGATGCGCAGGATCGTGGGACATTCAAAACATTACTAATGCCGAAGAAAATACTGATAAAAAAATCGACAGAAAATCTGCAGTCAAACCACTCGGGTCATCTGTCCGCTGCTGCCTCAAAAACTTTTCACTCAGAACCTGAATGTCTTAATTCCCAGGCACCTGTTTTTAAAAAAAAATGGCCCTGGGAATTTCATGAAGCAGTTTTCCAAACCGGAGTATTCCTGCCAAAATTAAACAGCATGTTTTTGCTGCGTTGCCTTTACAGACGCATCGCTTCAGGTTTGCAGTTCCTCGGTTGGAAAGTTCAGTTGATGAGAGAAATGTCATGTAAAGACAATCTGGAACATCCATTTTGGGAACTCAGCTTGGAAGCAGAAAAATTAATCGAAAACGAATTGTGCAAGTCCGGTTTGTGTTCCACAAATGATTTTCGACAGGCAAATACACCCAAAATTGAACGTAAACGCCGTGCTGATTTCCAAACAAAATTTAATAACTCATTCAGTTAAATCAGCAAAAATTTTTTACTGACATCAAGAATATAATAATACTAAATATTTTTTTGTATTTTAGACTTGACAGATCCTGAAAAATCAATAGAATAGGCGGCGTTGATAAGGTCTGTTCCAAATGTATGGGATGGTTTTTTATAATGTGTTCAAAAGGAGATTGATATGAGAGCACTCGCAAAAATTGTACTGACATTGACCGCAGTCGGTGCCATGGCGTTCACGGCAACAGCCGGAACACTTGAAGATGTGAAAGCTCGTGGTGAGCTTCGCTGTGTGGTTAGTACTGGAATTGCCGGATTTGCTTATCCGGATGCAGACGGAACATGGAAGGGTTTCGACATTGATTTCTGCCGGGCAACCGCAGCAGCAGTTTTGGGCGACTCGTCCAAAATCAAGGCAATTACCTCAACAGGTAAAACACGTTTCACCAAGCTGAATTCCGGCGAAGGTGACGTTTTATGGCGTAACACTACTATCACCTTTTCCCGTGATGTTGGTGTAAAGTTGACTTTTGTTGGAGTCAACTATTATGACGGACAAGGTTTCATGGTCAATAAGAGCCTTGGTGTCAACAGTGCGAAAGAGTTGGACGGTGCTTCGGTCTGTATCCAAACCGGAACCACCACTGAGTTGAATCTTGCCGATTTCTTCCGTGAACATAACATGAAGTATGAAGCGGTGACTATCGAGAAAAACTCGGAAGCACGTGCAGCTTATCTGTCAGGACGGTGTGACATTTACACAACTGATGCTTCAGGTTTGGCCGCAACCCGCTCTACCTTCCCTAATCCGGGCAATCATAAGATCCTTCCGGAAATCATTTCCAAGGAGCCGTTGGGTCCCGCAGTTCGTCAAGGTGACGATCAATGGGCCGACATTGTCCGCTGGATTTATAATGCGACTGTAACAGCTGAAGAATTAGGTGTTACATCCTCAAACGTGGACAGCATGAAGGGTTCCAGTAACCCTGAAATTCTGCGTCTTCTCGGTGTTGAAGGCAGTCAAGGCGAAGAGCTTGGCTTGAGCAAAGACTGGGCTTATCAGGTCATCAAGCAACTTGGCAACTACGGCGAAATCTTCGAGCGCAATATCGGTACAAATACACCGATTGGCTTGGCGCGTGGTTTGAATGACCAATGGAAGAATGGAGGACTTCAGTATTCTCCACCATTCCGTTAATCGTCGTTTTAATTAAACGTTGATTTGAGCGCACATATTCTCCCTTTGAGTATGTGCGCTTTTACGTTCCACACAAGCAATTGATCCCTGCAGTTCAACGGGAAATTTCACACAATGAGCACACCTGCCTCTACTGAAATTCACCCTAATATTTTGTTGCGTTTGTGGCGTGACAAAGACACCCGTTCTATTTTTATACAAATCATCACGATGGTGATTGTGTTCACTTTATTGGGGTTAATAATACATAATGTTGTTATCAATCTGGAAATAGCAGGAAAAGACTTCAGCTTTAAATTTTTAAATTATCCTGCAGGCTACGATATCACCTTTCAGCCATTCATTTCTTATTCACCCACCGACACCCATTTACGAGCAGCAGCAGTTGGAATTTTAAATACCCTCCTGGTTGCAGTTTCAGGAGTTATAATTGCTTCAATATTGGGCTTCACCATGGGAGTTTTGAGACTTTCAAACAATTGGCTTGTCAGCAGGCTTGTCTATGTTTTTCTTGAATTCACCAGGAATGTCCCGGTTCTCTTACACATACTTTTCATCTACAGCATTTTCCTCTACGTTCTTCCTGTTCCAAAAAAAGCAATCAACATCTCAGATACAGTATTTTTAACTAATCGTGGATTTATTTTACCGTCACCGGTTTTTGAGGATGGTTTTGAATTTGTCTGGATTGCACTACTTGCTGCAATAGCAATTGTGGTATTTTTTGTCATCTGGGAACGCAAGAATCAGGATGCAACCGGTGAGCACTATCCCGTGTTCAGCATTTCCCTGGCCATCCTGTTCGGCTTACCGCTGATTGTATTTTTTATTTCAGGTGCTCCGATGGCATGGGAAATTCCTGCATTGAAAGGCTTCAACTTTAAGGGTGGTACATCAATAAAACCAGAATATATAGCACTCACATTTGCCCTGTCATATTACACTGCCTGTTTCATTGCGGAAATCGTACGTGCAGGAATTTTGGCTATCAGTCGTGGACAAACCGAAGCTGCACTCGCGCTTGGTTTGCTACCAAACCGTACCCTGCAGCTGATCGTCATACCGCAGGCACTGCGTGTGATAATACCACCCCTGGCCAGTCAATATCTCAATCTTACCAAAAACTCTTCTTTGGCTATTGCCATTGGTTACATGGATGTAGTAGCAACTGTTGGAGGCATCACCTTGATGCAAACGGGTAAAGAGATGGAGACAATGATAATTGTACTTCTGACTTATTTGTTTTTTTCACTAATTATTTCAGCATTTATGAACTGGTTCAACCGCAGAATGGCGCTGGTTGAACGATAACGCAGATTGAAAGTGAATAATACCACTCCAAAAAATTACCTCCCGGGAACTCATCCGGATTGGCCGCCACCTGCCAGTACCAGCGGACCGATGGCCTGGGCCAGAAAAAACTTGTTTTCATCGCCCCTGAACACTGTACTGACTATAATGTCTTTCTCGTTGTTATGGTCAATAATACCTCCATTTTTTGAATGGAGTGTTACGAATTCCATCTCCACTGCAGACTCCAGAATACAATGCTGGGATCAGATGGCAGTACCGGGAGCAGGCGCCTGCTGGGCTTTCATTGATGACCGTTTAGCTCTTTTTACTTATGGTTTTTATCCTGAGCCCTTGCGTTGGCGTGTAAATTTGTCATTTGTGCTGCTGATCCTTGCTATCATTCCGGTACTTTATGAAAAAATGCCCGGCAGAAAATACGGCTTATGGTATTCAGCAATTTTCCCATTCATTACCGGATGGTTGCTGGTCGGAGGTGAGATCTACGGATTCGGCTTTGAACCTGTAGACACTAGCAAGTTTGGCGGTATTTTGCTTACCCTGATTCTAGGTGTAACTGGAATATCTTTTTCGCTGCCGATTGGTATTGCATTGGCCCTTGGACGTCAATCAAAATTGCCGGTGCTGAGAATTATGTGTGTACTTTTCATCGAGTTCATTCGTGGTGTACCCCTGATTACTTTGCTCTTTGTGGCTTCTACAATGCTGGCTTACTTTCTACCTCCCGGAACCAACTTTGATTTACTTTTGCGAGTTTTGATAATGGTGACTCTCTTTGCCTCGGCATACATGGCCGAGGTCATCCGCGGCGGTTTACAGGCAATTTCCAGGGGTCAGCATGAAGCCGGTGATTCACTTGGACTGACATACTGGCAGGCGAATCGGTTGATCGTACTGCCGCAGGCACTAAAAATTTCGATCCCGGGTATAGTAAATACTTTCATTGGACTTTACAAAGATACAACTTTGGTACTGATCATCGGTATGATGGATATCTTAGGCCTTGGAGATGCTTCATTGCAGGATGCAAAGTGGGCAGGGTTAGCAAACGAGATTTATCTTTTTGTAGCTCTGTATTTTTTCGTTAGTTGTTTCAGCATGTCCCGCTACTCACTTTACCTGGAAAAGAAACTACATACAGGCCATTAAAAGTTAAAAATTAAAACCCAAAAATTTCTCATGTCTACAATAGCCGATACTAAAACAAGTGAAACGGAAATCATGATTTCCATTGATTCAATGCACAAGTGGTTCGATGACTTTCATGTTCTCAAGAACATTAACCTGGAAGTTAAACGTGGTGAAAAGGTTGTCATCTGCGGACCATCCGGTTCCGGAAAATCTACTCTTATACGTTGCATTAACAGACTTGAAGAACACCAGCAGGGAAGTATTGTGATTGACGGTACAGAACTGACAAATGATCTCAAAAATATCGAAATCGTACGCTCAGAAGTAGGTATGGTATTTCAGCATTTTAATTTGTTTCCACACCTGACTGCTCTTGAAAACTGTACACTTGCTCCGATTTGGGTCAGAAAAACCGCAAAGGCCGAAGCAGAAAAAACAGCCATGGAATTTCTGGAAAGAGTGAAAATCCCTGAACAGGCTAATAAATTTCCCGGTCAGCTTTCAGGTGGTCAGCAACAGCGTGTTGCAATTGCCCGCTCCTTGTGCATGAATCCCAGAATAATGCTTTTTGACGAACCGACTTCAGCTCTTGATCCTGAAATGATCAAGGAAGTTCTGGACGTAATGATTGAACTTGCAAACAGTGGAATAACAATGCTGGTTGTGACCCACGAAATGGGATTTGCAACAGCAGTTGGGGATTGGGTTATTTTTATGGACGAGGGAGAAATTATTGAAAAAAACAACCCAAAGGATTTCTTTAATAACCCACAACACGACAGGACAAAGCTTTTTTTGAGCCAGATACTTTAACAGAAATAAGACAATCAACTTTTTGGGAAACCCGCTCAGGGAACTTTCAGGAGATTTTAGTTGAAAAAAGGAATCGTGCTCCAGAGAATGCTTGCAGTATCGCTTTTGCTGGTAAGTAGTGTTCAATTTGTGCAGGCTCGTCACAAGTGTTACAAAGTCCCGGCACCACCTGGAATAATGGGCATTTTCAGCAGCATTACTCTCATTCCTTCCGGAAGCACAATGGCTGCGGCACGCTCCTCCGAAACATCAGGTTGTGACCGTGGACATCCATCAGAAAATTTCTATAAGCCAAAGAACAAACGTGTTGCTTTGTTCCTCAAAGATAATTTTTTGCAAGTCCGTGAGGAGAGTGCTCAAGGACAAGGAATTCATCTGGATGCACTTGCTCAGTTGGCTGGATGTTCCATCGAACAAGCTGAATTTAGCAGGATAATTCAAAATAATTATTCCCAAATTTTTGGTGCATACTTATTATCACAAAATGCCGATAATTCTGAAAACATAACAAAACGAACCACCGAACGGTTTTTAGGTTTGATGGCAGACTCACCGTTATTAGCTTCCAGTTGTGAATCCGGTTAGATTCCTCCGACAAACTGATTTTTACCAAAACTCAAATTCCAACAATCAGTTAATTTTTTGCTAAGCAAAAGTTCATGAATCAGGCTCTTTCACTTGAAAATCACGGAACTTCCGGAGTATTTTTTGACAAACGTTTAGGAACAAATCTGGTTGCGGCGGCTTTGGTTGGTGGTGGGTTATGGTTTAATGGCCCATGGCGAGAAACTCTGTTAAACACAGGACTTTTTGCTCTTTCAGGAGCAATTACCAACTGGCTGGCTATTTACATGCTTTTTGAGAGGGTACCGGGTTTGTATGGCTCCGGTGTCATTCCGCTGCATTTTGAAGATTTCAAAACCGGCATCAATGAATTAATTATGCATCAGTTTTTTAACCGTGAAAATGTGGAAAAGTTCTTTGCAAATTCTTCCGGTTTAAAGATTTTTCCCGATTTTGAAGCTGTCTCCAAAAAAGTAAATTTAAATCCTGCTTTTGACTCGTTGATGGAAGTGATAGAAAACTCCAGTTTTGGTCCAATTTTATCCATGGTGGGAGGAGTACAAGCTCTGGAACCTCTGCGCGAACCTTTTAAGGAAAAGCTGCAGTTTGCAGTACAGAAAATTTCGAAAACCGAACCTTTTAAAGAAGCATTACGTGAACAACTGGCTGACCTTTCTGCAAGTGATGACATTCTGCAAAAAGTTGAAGGCATTGTTTCTAAACGCCTAGATGAGCTCACACCAAACATGGTAAAAGATATTGTCGAGCGGATGATTCAAGAACACCTTGGCTGGCTGGTTGTCTGGGGAGGAGTCTTTGGCGGACTAATTGGCCTTATCACGACCTTTGTATTTTAGAAACGTTCACTAACTATAGAGAATTATTTCAGTAAACAACCGGTGTTAATCCCTCTAATCTATAATCATGAATTCTGAACCCTATCATGCCCACAGAAAAACTCCTGCAGTTACTAAAGGAAATTACTGAAGAAAAAATTCCGTTCAATAAATTAATTGGAATGAAAATAGAGACGCTGGATTTAGACAAGATAGGGATCCGCTTCGAAATGCGTCCTGAACTGGTCGGAAATTTCACTCGGGGCAACCTGCATGGAGGAGTAATCTCTTCTGTACTGGATGTAACAGGAGGTATGGTCGCCTGGATCGGGATAATGAAAAAAATGGAGGGCCAGTCATTTGATGAAATTTCTGAACGTTTTAATAAAATAGGTACTATTGATATTCGTGTTGATTACCTGCGTCCAGGTTTAGGCGAATATTTTATTGCAACCGGGAGTACCCTGCGTACAGGTAACAAAGTATCTGTTTCTCGTATGGAATTACACAATGACAAAGGAATTCTGATTGCAGTCGGTACAGGTACCTATGTAGTTGGATGAGTTAATTCCCGCAAAAGCATAAACAGCCGACATCGGATGAATGTGAAAGGACTTGACACTTAGCTGAAAAACTCTTCATCATAGATACACAATCGGAGCGTAGCGCAGCCTGGTAGCGCACACGCCTGGGGGGCGTGCGGTCGCTGGTTCAAATCCAGTCGCTCCGACCACCTGCCTGATGCATACTTCAACATAAATCCCGTCTAATTTGGTTAAAACAAACTGAGGGTTTTCTGTTATTACGCTGCCTGTCGTAATTAGGGCTTGCTGATTAGTGATATTATTCAATAAAATCAATATGTAATTATTCGATATTGAATGTCATGTGCAATGGTTTCTCCTGAACCCACATAAAAGACATGCACATCCGTTGCTTGAGTACCTCATCATGCAAACTGTTTTCACTGGGATGTGAAGCTGCTTTAGATTCTTCTCCATTGTCATTCAGGGCAAAATGATGCGTGGAGCAGGAATAACAAAAGAAATACTTTTTCAGTGAAACTTAATTTTATAACACAAAAAATTTTCAATTCTGAATCGGGACAGTAAATAATGAAACGTACCGAAAACCTGAATCTTGTTGACATTTCACCATTAACTTCACCAAAAAAACTTAAAGAACTTATACCGGTTTCAAAGACTGCAGCAGAAACTGTAATTCAAGCTAGAAATTCGATAAAAAGTATTCTGACTGGTGAAGACCAGCGTTTACTGGTTATTGTTGGTCCCTGCTCTATTCATGATCCGGAGGCAGCACATGACTATGCCTTACGTCTGAAGAAACTTGCTGCTGAAGTTTCTGACACAATTCTGATTGTGATGCGTGTCTATTTTGAAAAACCAAGGACGACCGTCGGCTGGAAAGGCTTGATCAATGATCCGGAACTTAACGGAAGCCACAAAGTAAATGAAGGAATAGAGCTTGCGCGTAGGATTTTGTTGGAAATCAACAATCTCGGCCTGCCGTGCGCTACTGAAACTCTTGATCCTATCACACCACAATATATGGCAGATTTAATTTCCTGGAGCGCAATCGGAGCACGTACAACTGAATCTCAGACACACCGTGAAATGGCAAGTGGTTTGTCGATGCCGGTCGGTTTTAAAAATGGAACTGACGGTGGCTTGAATGTGGCTCTCAATGCAATGAAATCTGCTTTGCAGCAACATCATTTTCTCGGAATCAATAATGATGGTGTTTCCTCTGTCATCCAAACTTCAGGTAATCAAAATGTTCACCTGGTTTTACGTGGCGGAAACAACGGACCAAATTACGATGCAGTTTCAGTCCACATTGCTGCAGATGCACTTGCTTCAGGAGGCTTGCCCAAAGCCATCATGATTGACTGCAATCATGCAAATTCCGGAAAAGATCCTTCCCGGCAGGAACTGGTACTGAGAAACACAATTCTTCAAATTAAAGACGGCGACAATTCCATCATTGGAACAATGATCGAAAGTAACATTAACGGCGGGAACCAGCCAATTTCAGCAGAAATGAAGTATGGTGTTTCTGTAACAGATGCCTGCCTGGATTGGGACAATACTCGGAGAATATTACTGGATGCACACCAATCTCTGAAAAACGGCAGCTGAAATTTTATTGCTATTGCAGACTAAAATCACTATAAATAAAATTATCGGCAAAAGATGTGACTATTGAGCAATGGACAATAGAACGAATTTTGAATTGGACAAAGGGCCATTTTGAAAAAGTACGTCCGGACTCTCCACGCCTGGATGCTGAACTGCTACTTGCCTATGTACTTGACTGTCCCCGTTTGGATCTTTATCTTCGGGCAGACCAACCTTTGAACGAGAAAGAACGTGGTGCGTACCGGGAACTGGTTCAGCAACGTGCTGCAGGTTGTCCTATTGCATATTTGACAGGAGAAAAGGATTTCTGGTCCTTGACACTTGAAGTAAGCAAAGCAACCCTAATTCCACGTCCGGATACAGAAACACTGGTAGAAACTTCAGTAGAGAAAATCCTGAAATGGCAACAAACCCATCCCGAAGCAACTTGCAATATTGCTGAACTCGGAACAGGAACAGCCGCAATACCTCTGGCTCTTTGTGCTGAACTCCAAAACCTGAATATTATATCTGTAGACTGTTCTGCAGAGACATTAACAGTTGCAGCCCGAAATTTAGAGCGTTATCAAAATTTACTTGCTCCACGTAACAACAGTCTGAAGCTTGTAGAGAGTGACTTATTTTCTGCAATTGAACCTGCTGCAAATCTTGATTTTATAATCAGCAACCCGCCTTACATTCCCACTGAAACCATTTCGACTTTGCAGGTTGATGTTTGTCAATATGAACCCAGTATTGCGTTGGACGGTGGTCCTGACGGCTTGTTTTTTTACAAGTATCTGCTCAAAACTGGTCCAAGTATGCTTAAAAAAAGTGGTGAAATGATTTTGGAAATAGGCTTTGACCAGCAAGTTGAATTGACAGAACTGCAGGACGATTTTCCAGAATGGACTTCCTCTACTTTCCTTCCTGATCTCCAGGGAAATATCCGCGTCTGCTGTTTGCAACTGGAGTGTTAGCGGACCCCCATCAATTCAGTTGATATTTCAGGTGTTTTTCCGGCAATCAAATCCGCAGTAATACGGGCCGTACCGCAGGACATGGTCCAGCCCAAATGCCCGTGTCCGGTATTGTAAAATAAATTTGAATGTCGTTCTTTTCCCAGAATAGGTGTACCTTCCGGTGTCATAGGTCGAAATCCGGACCAGAATTCTGCTTTGTCATAATTTCCTGCATTTGGAAAAAGTTTTTTTGAAGTACTCAGAATGTGTTCAAAATCTTCTGGAGTATGTCCTATGTCGTATCCGGTAAATTCTGAAACAGAACTAACCCTGAAATGATTTCCCATTGGTGCAAACCCCAATAAATCCTCTTCATGCAGTCCTCCAATCCTGGGTGGAGTATGACCCTTTTCTACTGGAATTGTAATCGAGTACCCCTTGACCGGACAGACAGATATCCGGACTCCCAGGGAAGTACGTACCAGCAATGGACTCCAGGCACCAAGACAAAGTACATAATTATCTGCAGTGAAAACGCCGCGGTCGGTTACTACCCGTTTGATTTTGGTCCCGGATGCTTCAAGACGCTCAATTGCAACTCCGGACTCAAAAGTTCCGCCCATTCCCCTGCAGAACTCCATCAATTGTTCTGTAAAAATTTTGGAGTCTCCGGATTCATCTGTAGGAGAAAACACTCCACCCGCAATCTGATCTTTTGAATCCTTCAACTCCGGAATAATCTCCAGTGCGCGTTCTTTTTCAACGGTCTCCAGTGTCTGTCCAATCTCCTGCAGTAAACGAACGTGTGAACTACTTGCAGCCATTGCTTGCGAATTTCGATAAAGATAAATCAGGCCATTTGCATTTTGTTCATATTGGATGTTTGTTTCCTCTACAACTTCTTTCAATTTTTTTTGAGAATATGAAGAAATTCTATGTTTTGCCAAAGAATTCCTTTTGGCTTTGTATTCAGTACATTGAAACAGAAATTTCAAACCCCAGCGAATAAATTGCGGATCTGCCTGAAACTTCATCCGGAAAACCGGATCTTGATGAAACAGGGAATTAAACCATATTTTGAGAGCTTTGGGTGATCCCCAGGCAATGGAATGTCCTGTGGCAATCAGTCCTGCATTACCATAACTCGCTCCTCCAATTCCCGGTGGTAGACGGTCAATAACCAACACTTGATGGCCGTCTTTAAGTAGTTGATAGGCGGTAGTGACTCCAACAACACCGCCACCAAGAATTAAAACTTCCATTTTGTTTAGACTGATTTATTTTAGTCTCATTTTACTAATTTAACACTTCTGCGAAGTCCCGGCAGAAAAACCCAGAGAATTCCTGCCAGCATTATTGTTCCGCCAAATGCTTCATAACCATTGATTAGAGTACCGAAAACCAAAAGCTCAAATATCAGCGTAGCAACCGGTGAAAAAGAACCAATAATAACTGTCTTGGAAATAGTGAGGTAACGCAAAGCGTAAGTATAGGAAACCCGCCCTACAAACGGTCCGCAAAAAGCTGCCAGTGCCAGCCATTGCCACTCAGTAAATTCTAAAACCGCAACTCTGCTTCTTACTTCCTCCAGGCTCCAAAGGATAACAAGTGCAAGAGCTAATCGTGAAACATTTAAAACCTGTGGATTTATTTCATGAATAATACTTTTTGCCAGAACCTGCATTACTGCAAAACTAAAAGCTGCCGTAATTGCCCAGATGATTGCAGACCACTCATTAAGTTCAAAACTCAAAGTATTCAGTTTCATCACGATTATGCCTGCAATAATAACCACTACTGCAAGCCAAACTCGAGCAGTTATAATCTCTTTCAAAAATAACCAACTCAGTAGCATCGCAATAATAATCTCACTGCGCGACAGTAAAATCAGCATAGTCGGGGAAGCCCGATTCAAGGCCTGGCAAATTGAATAATTGCCGAGTAGTCCTGCCAGGGAGATCAGCAAAGTAATTCCCCCAATTTTCCAGGAATATTTAGTTTGATGACGTGCAAGCCAGGCTCCCGGTAGAGAAAACAAAAGAGCCCACAGGAAAACACCCCAGATGACAGTTAGAGGTGCAACTGTTTCCAGGCTCAAACGGTATGGAATTGCATAAAGTCCTCCTCCAAGCGTTGCGAGCAACGCAAAGCTAAGCCCCTTGAATTGATCACTCACTGACTACTTTCTTACATTCAATAATGGACACTATGAAATAATATTCAGGTTTTTAGACAAATCATGCTTAAACATAACGGCATGAGTCAGGTGCTAAGGGACGAGGTAAAAGTTTTTTCTTCAAACATCAGTAACTCAAAATCTCAGTGCCTTAGTTTAATGTCCAATAAAGTCACAGAGCCAGTACAGTTTGCTCAAAAACAATTTGCAGCTAAATATTGAATTTTATTGATTGTTCATTTTCTATTTTTGAGCTTAAATAAGTCAAGTAAATTTACATCGTTGTGAAAGCATGGTATGATAAAGTTTTCTTTTTTGCCCCTCAAACTGTCTGATTATTCTGCACGATGCAACTTGTCGGCATTGGTTTTGCCAGATCATACTGGATTTCATTAATTAAGCGGCTCCAAAATCAGGTTTCTCATCAATTGAATACCGAATTAGTTGGAGAGTCCAATTCAGTTTTAAAAACTGGAATCTTGTCAAAAGAATCTGCGGATATTACTGAAAGGATTGTAAAGCTGAAGCCAGACTGGGTTTTGTTTTCAGCAAGTGCGTTTGAAACTCCGGAACTGTGTCTAAATTTGCTACAGGAGGTTCAAAATATTTCCAGGAAAAATTTACGCTTTGTATTGGCAATTGACGAAATCAATCCTGGTTTAACGATTTTATTAAAACTCCAGCCAGTCTTTGAGTTGGTCAACAAAATGCAGTTTAAGATTTCTGATCCGGATTTGCTGCTGACACATCACATCCGAAGTTTTCCCAGAATTCGTCTGGGGAACGACTTTCGGACTTTGGATTACACAGATAAATCCGGAACACTTGTACGACAATCTCCAAGTGAAGTTCCGCTCAACACTCTCATTCCATTTAAAAACATTCAGAAAATTGAAACGCGAAAAGCTGGAACTGCACCAGAAAAGTGGCTCAATAATTTTTTACTTGAGCGGGACAGTGTAGCTCATCCGGACCAGGTTGTGGGAATTCTGCGTGAGACAAAAGGCTGCTACCTTTTTCCAGGCATTCCATTTAATTCCATCCTGAGTCTGAAAATTGACAAAACTAAGATCGAACACGTAATTCGGCTTGATGAGTGCAGCATTAAAAATCCGCCCTTTAAACGTTTCATTGAAAACATGGAACAGGAACATCGTTTATGGTTAAGTGCTGACAAAGAGAGAGCCAAACGTGCATCGGTTCACATTCATTGCTCAGGCAAGTATCCTATTATCAACACCTTGATGCAAAAGTTATTAAAGGAAATCGGATATAATAATTTTAAGTTAATTTCAGAAATTAAAAACGAAGAACTGAAACAGAAAAATCCAGATATTTATTTAAAATTAAACAATTTTCCAGCTAACAAAATCCGGCAGAAACACATAGACTGGAGTAAAGATTTGAATCAAATACTTGAACCGCTTAATCATTTTATTTTTTTAAGTGATCTAAAAATGGAAAATATTTCTGCTGCTTTACCAATCCATAAAATTGAATTCGAAGAGTTTAGGGATAATTTATTGAAAGAGATAAAAGATGCAGAAACGAAAAATCAACAAGCCCAAAGTGATCAGATGCTCCATACTCAGGAGCGGAATATCTTGAAAAAAATAACACCTTTTTCCAGAAAGCTGCTGGAAGCCCTGTCTGCCAGCAGGACGTGGGAAAGTGCTGTTGAGCTTGCATCAAAGATTAAACAGCCAAGAGCGATCTTGTTTTGTGAAAATGAAAATGTTGCTGCTGAATTGAATCTCAGCTTAACTGAAGTTCCTAGAAAACTCTGGATCAACCCCTTCAAGTTTCAGCACGCCGAAGATTTGACTCAACTCAATTCAAAAATGACTCATTCGTATCTAAAACCGGGAACCATTATTATTTCAGCATCCGCACGAACTCACCTGGAAAACCTGTGTCGGAAAGCTCTTCTGGAAAGCAAACAAGCAGAAACAGTTTTGCATGAACAAAAACTGCACATTAAGAAAATTAAAGCCAATTTAGAGTTGCTCCAAAACAAAAAAAATAAATCGGCTTTTCGCTGGCTCCATGTTTCACTTAAACAACTTCTATATCGAGATCGTCACTTGTTTCAAATCCCTCAAGGTAAAACAGAATGAACAGTTCACACACTATTCAGGAGATAATTTTGCTCCTGAACGAATTTTGGAATAAGCAGGGTTGTATCCTGATGAATCCATATGATGTAGAAACCGGAGCTGGAACAATGAATCCGATGACCACTCTCCGTACTATTGGTCCGGAAGAATGGAATGTGGCATACGTCGAACCTTCGCGACGGCCCGCAGATGGACGTTATGGTGAAAATCCAAACCGTCTTTATCAGCATCATCAATATCAGGTAATTTTGAAACCATCACCTGATAATGTGGAAGAATTATATCTGGCCTCCCTGGAAGCATTGGGGATCAATCCGCTGGATCACGATATTCGTTTTGTTGAAGACAACTGGGAAGCACCAACACTGGGAGCCTGGGGACTGGGTTGGGAAATTTGGCTGGACGGCATGGAAGTTACACAATTTACATATTTTCAGCAGGTAGGCGGAATTGAGTGCCAGCCGGTTTCTGCAGAATTGACTTATGGAATCGAAAGAATCGCTTCTTATCTGCAGGATGTTGAAGACGTTTTTGACCTCGAATATACGAAAGGAGTCAGTTACGCTTCAATTTTCCGGCAACCGGAATTCGAACATTCAAAATATACTTTTGAAGTTGCTGACACAGAACTGATGATCCGCTGGTTCAACGATTATGAACAGGAAGCAGGGCGTGCACTGGCTGAAAATCTTGTTTTTCCTGCTTATGATTATGTTCTAAAATGCTCGCACACTTTTAACCAGCTGGATGCTGCCGGAGCAATCAGCGTTTCAGCACGTGCTTCATACATAGGACGTGTACGAACACTAGCCCAAAAAATCGCCAAACTTTTTCTGTCAGAACGCTGCAAACTGGCCTTTCCTTTAATGAAAGATCGTGAAGCCGCTCAGAAATGGGTGGAAAAACTAACCCCTGAAAATTAATGTGATAGCTGCATTGTGAATACATATTTACTTGAAATTGGGCTTGAAGAAATGCCGGCACAGATGATTCTGCCTGCAGTTGAACAACTAAAATCTTTAGCAAACAAAACTTGCGAACTGCATCAGTTGAGTTTTGATAATATTCGAACTTTTTCCACACCAAGAAGATTAACAGTACAACTGCAGGGACTTCCGGAAAAACAAGCAGATCAAAAAATAGAATTAAAGGGTCCTCCTGCTGCAATTGCAAATGATGCAAAAAATAACTGGAGCAAAGCTGCGCAGGGGTTTGCAGGTAAAAATGGGGTTTCCGTTGACAATCTCGAAATTCGTGAATTCGAGGGCAAAGAGTATTTGTTTTTACAACGCGAAGAGTTGGGGAAGCTGGTTCCGGAGTTACTGCAGGCAGAGGTAGAGCAGTGGATCTCTCAACTTAATTTTCCAAAAAATATGCGCTGGGGTTCATATCGGATGCGTTTCATTCGTCCGATACGCTGGATCGTTTCACTTTGGAATGATGAAGTTGTACCCGTTAAACTGGAAATGGTAGAAGCCGGAAATGAAACCAGGGGACATCGATTTTTGAGTTCAGGGAAAAGCGTACTTAAACAGGCAGCTGAATATGAAAAGCTGCTGGAAAAACTCAATGTGATGGCAGATTTTGAAAAACGGCGTGAATCTATTCTTTCACAAGTTAAAAAGCTGGAGCAGAAACACGGTTTTGAAGTCGAGTTGGAGGATAGACTGCTGACAGAAGTTACGAACCTGGTAGAGTGGCCAACTGTTCTTTTAGGTGATATTGAAAAGGATTTCCTGGAACTGCCAAGTGAAGTGCTTGTAACCAGCATGGCGGTCCATCAGCGATATTTTCCGGTTTTCCAGATAAATAAAGATAATAAAACAGGAGAAAAAAAGTTGCTTCCTCATTTCGTAACAGTACGCAACGGAGACGAAAGGGCTCTTGAAACTGTACGGCGCGGAAATGCAAAAGTTCTGCGTGCACGACTGAGTGATGCACGTTTCTTTTATTTGGATGACCAAAAAAAAGCTCTGTCTGATTTTCAAACAAAAGCAGATAATGTCGTATTTTTTCAGCAGCGCGGCTCACAGGCTCAACGTGTTCAACGAATTGCAGAACTCAGTGTTTATATCGCACATGCTTTAAATCTTTCAAAAGCTCAGAAAAAACAGGTTCAGCGAATTGCGGAACTGAGCAAGTTTGATCTTGGAACGCGGATGGTTGCTGAGTTTCCTGAATTGCAGGGAGTGATGGGTGAAAATTATGCTAAATTGAAAAATGAACCTGCTTTGGTTTGCAGCGGAATCCGGGAACACTATTATCCGCGCACTGCAAAAGATTCACTGCCGCAAAACCTGGAAACAGTTGCTGTTGCTGTTGCGGATAAACTTGATATGCTGAACACCGCTTTCTCGTTGGACATGATTCCAACCGGCGCTGCAGATCCGTTTGCATTAAGGAGAACAGCACAGGGAATCATCCAGCTTATTTTGGGATCCGGTATTTCACTTGGTCTGCATGATCTTACTTCAGAAGCAATTCGTCTACTTGATGCCCAGCAGAAATTGGGACTTGACCGCTCAAAACTACAGCAGGAATTAATTGAATTTCTTCTTCAGCGCCAACGCTGGTATATGCAGCAACGTAACATCCGCTATGATTTAATTGAGGCAGTTCTCCAGTTCCGGCCGTCAGAGAGAGCAGAAAGCAAAGCTTTACCAGTTGAGCAGCTTCAATTAGCTGAGTTTTTGGGGAAACATCTTGAAACAGATATTTTCAAAAGATCCGTTGAAGCAATCGTTCGTGCTGCAAATATCAGTTACAAATATCCAAATAAAATTGCCAAAACTATGGATCAATCTGCTTTGAAACTGACTGAAGAAAAAAACTTTTTCACTGCTCTGCAGCCCATTCTCAACTCTGATCAGCAAGCCCGCTGGAATCCGGAAAACTACTTGAAACAACTGCATGCGATTGAACCGGTCGTAAACCGTTTTTTTGAATATGTTATGGTCATGGACGAAGATCCGGTGAAATGCGGAAATCGGCTTTGGCTGTGCAGTCAACTGGCAGAATGGTCCGGACGGCATCTTGATTTGCGGGCCATTGTTTTTGCCTGAAACTATTTTAGCCCTAAGAGCACTAAGAAAAAAACTCTTTAAAATTATGAAACTCTTTCTACTCAGTGCCTTGTTTGCCTTTATAAATACTTTGGCACTTTGAAACTCTGAAACTTTTGTAACTACGTGCAATAGTGCCTTAGTGCCTTAGTGCCTTCTTTACCTTTTTTAAAACTTTGAAACACACGCCTGCATTCGGCATCCTTGCCCTTCATTTTTTGATTTTTGCTATAGTTAATCAAAATTTGAATCCACATCCGGATATGCTTGACCACTGGGTCTGGTCACGCTACCTGAGCTTTTCTTATTATGAGCATCCACCGATGATTGCCTGGCTCATTCGTGGTATAACCTTCATTGGCGGAAATAATGAAACTGCTCTTGAGCTCGGTTCACAACTGGTTACTATAAGCATACTTACTTTAGTCTATGCCGGCACATTTCGTTTGTACGGAATTAAACCTGCCCTGGTAACCCTGCTTATTTTATGCAGTATGCCGTATTTCACTCTCGGCAGCATTTTTCTGCACATCACCCAGCCTTTTTTGATTTTTTGGATTCTGGCTCTTTTTCTGCTGATTCGTTTTCATCAGCAGCCTGCTAATAACTGGCTGCTTTGGATTGGAGTTGCGGCAGGATTTGGTGCACTTTCAAAGTACATAATGCTGCTTTTTTACGCAGGACTTTTTCTACATCTGCTGCTTTACCACAAAACACGTAAAGATGTCTTGAATCCCTGGTTTTATTTTGCAGGAATGCTGTCACTGCTCATCTTTATTCCGGTAATTATCTGGAATGCACAACACGACTGGGTTTCATTCCGCTGGCAGCTGGAAAAAGGTACTTCCGGAGCAGATTTTGGTGAAAACACATTGGCTTTTACAGTTGGACATTTGCTCCTGTTTTCTCCACTTTGGGCACTGATGGGAGGCCTGGGTATCTGGTGGCTGCGGGACCGTCTGGTTGAAGCAAGAAGTCCCGAATCAGTGATAACGGTGATTTCTATCTTTCCGCTGCTCTTTTTCACAGTCATGAGTCTCAAAGGAACCATCTCGGATCCACACTGGGCAAACCTGGCATATCTGGGAATTGCAATTATGCTGGGCAAGGAACTGCTATGGCGTTTCCAAAAGAAAACACTTTATGTTTTGTTGGCATCTGGATTATTAATCAATGTGGCCCTGACCGGAACTGTTGTTACTCACGCACTAAATCCATTGTTTGACTGGATGCACTATGAACTGAAGAACTATGATTATTTAAAGAATAATAATGTCCCACAGGCTACTTTGGAAAAACTGAGGAATAATGACGAGCGTCTCTACAGCATGGGTCAGTATCGCCTGCATTTAAAGCAAATCCTTTCACCGGCTGAGATTGAGGAATACGGCGGATTAATCCAAAAAACCGCCATGGATATTTCCTCTGACCGGCTGACCAGGGTTCTTAAATGGGACAAAACTGGTGAACAGCTCCAGCAGTTGCTGGTTCAAAATGGAATTCCTCAAATTGCTTTCATAGTTTCACGTGAGTATCAGTTAAGCGGTGCTTTGTCTTTCTATCTGCCACACCAACCCTGGCCGCACAGTATTGAAAAACCGGAACGTAATTTGTGGAGTCCGTTGGATGAAGTAAAAATGGGCCCCAGTATTTTCGTTTGTGAATTACAGGAATGTCAGGGTGGGGTAGTCGATTTTTATGAACGGTTTGAAATGCCGCTGCGTTATTTAGGAGAAATCGAAACCCGCAGGTATGACAGAATGGTTCGCAATTTACTGGTATATAAGCTCATTCCCTGAGCTTTTACCCTCCCCCCCGATACGTAGATCGGGCTACCTTTCAAGAATAATAATGAAACAGTTTGGTAGCCCCGAACTCCGATTTGGAGGGAACTCATTCACACTACAAAGCATCATCGAGTTCAAGATGCAGATCGGCACCATCAATATCTTTTATTTG
>ENA-UPTF01000426-UPTF01000426.1-marine-metagenome-genome-assembly--contig:-NODE-426-length-30039-cov-3.570523_pt1 | contig 30039 bp, 29 predicted proteins | sample MGYA00238166_ERZ767019 | MGnify/ENA primary metagenome ERZ767019 (study PRJEB28930, sample SAMN06266391) | marine metagenome | isolation source: Sea water from 250 m depth | place: Atlantic Ocean | study... | reverse complement strand
TGTGGATTTCATCTCGGGACCTAAAAACCAGTCCACCCCAACCAATTTACCCATGGAAAACACCGGTGCCTTGATCCCAACCAAATTTTGACGAGGCCATAAACCTCCCTCATAACCTTGGGTCGCCAGGCTTTCACCTAACATGACACGGGTTGCTATATTTGCTATCGGCACATTGGTTACTTTAGATATAAATGGGATAGTACGACTTCCCCTCGGGTTTACCTCCAAAACATAAACTGAGGTTTCCTCACTGTAGCGCTCAGGGTGAACCTGTGGGCTCCGATAGGCACTTCCTCCCTGTATGACAAACTGGATATTCATCAAGCCCTTAACACCCATCGCCAACCCAATACGAGTTGTATAGTCAACTATTGTCTCTACTTCTACCTCAGACAAATTGAGCCCGGGGTATATAGCCAAGGAATCACCGCTATGTACACCTGCTCTTTCTATATGTTCTATTAGACCCGGTATCAGGACTCTTTCTCCATCACATATAGCATCAACTTCACACTCTTTCCCTTCCATATAATGATCTACAAGTACCCTTCTTCCTTCACTTACTACCGTCACATTCGTAAGATATCGTATAAGTTCTGACGCATTTTGGACTATCTCCATCGCCCGTCCGCCGAGAACATAACTAGGCCGTACTACCACCGGATATCCGATGTTTTGGGCTACCTGGATAGCCTCCGCCACTGAGGCGACGGCAGCTCCTGGGGGTTGTGGTATCCCTAATCGCGACAAAAATTCTTCAAACTTGTAGCGATCAGATGCCAAATCAATTGTTTCTGCACTGGATCCTAGAACAGGCAATCCCGCGTTTGCAAGCACCTGCGACAGATTTATAGCCGTCTGACCACCAAATTGGACAACAGATGGTGGAACCTGACCATTATAAGTCTCATTATCCAAAACATCTCGAACCCCTTCCTCATCTAAAGGTTCAAAATAAAGCCGGTCACTAGTATCAAAGTCGGTCGACACGGTTTCAGGATTAGAGTTGATCATTATACTGGCTATACCCGCCTGAGAAAGGGCCCACGCAGCGTGAACACTGCAATAATCAAACTCAATACCTTGACCTATACGAATGGGTCCGCTACCAATCACTACCGCTTTGTCACCGCTAAGAGCTGGAGCTTCGTTCTCCTGATCATAAGTACTGTAATAATATGGAGTGGCCGCTTCAAATTCGGCGGCGCAAGTATCCACCATCTTATAAACTGGCCTTAACCCCCAAGCTAATCTCATAGACCTAACTTGCTCAGGAAGTAAATCAGACAAAGTCCCTATTTGCTGGTCAGAAAATCCCAGACGTTTGGCTTGCCAAAGAATCTCAGAATTGATTGTTTCTGACAATAAACGTTGTTCCATCCGGACGATGCGACTCAATGCGCTGATAAACCACGGATCAACCTTAGTCTTTTGTGCGATTACTCTAGGTTCTATCCCAGATCTTAATCCGACCATCATGGCCCACAATCGCAAGTCATTTGGACCCAGTGGCAATTTTTCGAGAATTTTATCAGGACTACCCTCAGACCTCCAAGTAATGTCTTCCCAAAGTAACGATCTATTACCTAATTCCAACGACCGTGTCGCCTTCTGTAAAGCAGCTTCGAAGGATCTATCTATCGCCATTACTTCGCCAGTTGCTTTCATCTGAGTGGTAACTTCACGATCACCGTTAGGGAATTTATCGAACGGCCACCTGGGAATCTTCACCACACAATAATCTAATGCCGGTTCAAATGCCGCCCCAGTCTGGCCCGTAACAGCATTAGGGATATCATCTAATTTCTTGCCAACCGCTATCTTTGCCGAAACTCGTGCTATCGGATAACCGGTAGCTTTACTTGCTAAAGCTGAACTTCTGCTTACTCGAGGATTCACTTCTATAACATAATATGGAGATTCAGCCTGCCAGCCAGTATTCAATGATTCAGCTATGGATGGATGAGGACGTAAGCCAAATTGGACATTACAACCACCCTCAATTCCCAGGCCTCGAATTATCTTAATACTAGCGTTTCGCAACATATGGTAATCTTTATCAGACAGCGTTTGAGAGGGAGCTACCACTATACTGTCACCTGTATGAGCACCCATGGGATCCAAATTTTCCATGTTACATACAGTTATGCAATTATCATCACTATCTCTGATCACCTCGTATTCGATTTCTTTCCACCCGACTAACGAGCGTTCTAAGAGCACTTGCGATATTGGGCTAGCGAGCAAACCGCTCTCTACTATGGCCTCAAAAGCTTCCCAAGTTTCGGCTATGCCTCCTCCACTACCGCCTAGGGTATATGCCGGTCGGACCACCAACGGCAGACCCATGTCCGTACCAAACTGACGTGCCTCTTCTATTGAAGCAACTGTTATATTAGGCGGTTCGGGTTCATCTATATCATGTAGAAACTGCCTGAAAAAATCCCTATCTTCTGACTTACGTATTGTTTCTAGAGGTGTACCCAAGAGTTTAACATTATATTTTTCCAGCACACCGGCATCCGATAAAGCCACTGCCAAATTCAGCCCCGTCTGGCCCCCTAATGTGGGAAGCAATCCGTCAGGACGTTCACGATCGATTACCCTCTCAAGGACATTCACTGTCAAGGGCTCTATATAAACTCTGTCCGCTATATCATTATCGGTCATGATAGTAGCCGGATTTGAATTAACCAGGATAGTGGTAACCCCTTCTTCTCTGAGAGCCTTACAGGCTTGAGTTCCCGCGTAATCGAATTCTGCGGCCTGACCGATTACTATAGGCCCTGATCCAATAACCAAGACTTTACCAGGCTTTTTTGATGATCCTGTCACTATTATTCCTTTTTTAAGGTACCCGACCATCCCACGACGAATCCCTTAATATCCTATTATATTTGCGGCAATAGGCCAGGCAGTTTTATCAAATCACGTTCGTGTAAGGAATTTAACATCTGGTAAATAAATGAACCAAAATATTTGCCGTCCCAATCAAATTCATTAATCTTGGCGTGCTCCTGCCCTAACCGGGGAGGGACGCGAAAATTAACGTTGTGGGGTCCACGACTCTCCAACTCTATCCTCCCGACTGCCTCAGACAATACTTCCTTAGTTTCCGAGTTAACCAAATTAACCGCCAAATCCCAGTTGCTCCCCAAGTTCGCCCTGCTAACTACTCCCACTTGATATTCGTGACCTTCACATGTGAAATGGGGAACCAACCCGTCCAACATAGAAATAAATGCAGACATGCTGATCGGCAGCTCCATTTCGACACCCTCCTCCAGTAATACCATAGAAAAAGAAGACATAAATAAACCTCCAAATAGACGTGGTACTAGAGCTCGAGGTATTTACGGATAGTAGTATGTTTTTATTTCATTCTTCCACCTACCTATGGGTTGTTCTGGTTAACCAAACCAACAAATTTGTCAAACAAATATTCATTATCTTGGGGACCAGGAGCTGCCTCAGAGTGATATTGTATTGTAAATAACTGAAGTTCCTCTTGCTGCAGCCCCTCAACAGTGCCATCATTAAGATTGACGTGGGAAATCTCTAATCCATTAGGCAACCCATCAGCATTTACAGAATAGCCGTGATTTTGAGATGTTATGTAAACTTTGCCGGTCTGCAAGTCCTTTACAGGATGATTCCCCCCTCTATGACCAAACTTCAACTTAAATGTGGAAGCACCCAAGGCTCGAGCTATAAGTTGGTGACCAAGACATATTCCCATCATGGGAACTTTACCTATAACCTCTTTTAGGTTTCTAACCACATAATCGAGTAATTGAGGATCACCCGGTCCAGGTGAAACCAGAATTCCTGAAGGCTTCAACTCCATCATTTCCTCTGAAGATGTAGCTGCGGGTAGTACTATTACCTCACAATTACGTTTCCTCAGATGTCTCAATATATTGTATTTCAAACCCGAGTCTGTTACCAAGACTCGTGGAATCGGAATATCGGGATTTAATGAAGGGACCGTCCAATCATATATCTGAGTGGTAGAAACACCGTCAACCAAGTCCAGGTTATCATATCTTGGAGTTGTCTCAAGGATTCGAAGTGCTGATTCCGGTTGATCCGTAGTGATCATTCCCATCATCACCCCTGAACTCCTTAATCGTCTGGTAATGGCTCTAGTATCTACTCCGCTGATACCGGGCACATTGTAATCTATTAAGAATTGATTGAGGGTCCTTTGGCTGGCTAGATGACTGGGTTCTTCGCAATGTTCTCGTACGATTAATCCAGATACTCTAATTCGACTGGATTCCATATCATTCTCATTAATGCCGTAGTTGCCAACAATAGGATATGTCAAATTAACTATTTGACCAGCGTAGGATGGATCCGTTAGGACCTCTTGGTAACCCGTCATACTGGTGTTAAATACTACTTCGCCAGACCCCAGTGTTTTGGATCCAAAAGAAACCCCTTGAAACACAGATCCATCTTCTAGTATTAAATAAGCCTTATCAGCCAATTTCTTCTACCCTCAACAAAAAATCAGATTTCTGAAAAACAATCTCTCCCTTGACTAGCGTCCCCAAGACTTGACCTTTAAGTGTACATCCTGCCAAAGGGGTATTCTTGCCTTTGGATTCGAATTCATTTACATCAACTACCCAACTATTATCGGGATCAAAAATCACTATGTCTGCAGGAGTATTCGCGGCCAAGGTGGCAAACTTATGGAATTTAGGCCCCAATACCTGGGCAGGGCCGGTGGTAAGACGTTCCACCAGCGCTGACAACGACAAGCGACCCGAGTGGACTAACCCCATTAAAGACCCGAGAGCCGTTTCGAACACACTGATACCGAACGAGGCGTCTTCATACGTTACCTGTTTACTAGCTATATCGTGTGGGGCATGGTCAGTAGCTATGCAAGGTATAATACCCTTCTCAAGCCCCTGGATTAACGCCTCTACATCCTCATCTGACCGGAGGGGCGGATAAACTTTGGTCGACGTATCATAACTAAAAGGGCCTGCAGTTTCGGTGTAAGTTCCGTTGTTACCAAACACCCATTTATCGGTAATACAAAGATGGTGAGGGCATACTTCAGATGTTACTGGAATACCCTGTTCTAACGCGTTATGGACCAGCGCAACCGAACCTGCAGTGCTGAGATGAGCTATGTGTAATCTACCACCCGTGACCGAAGCTAGTGCGATATCCCTAGCAATCATAGCTTCTTCAGCAGCCGCTGGTATGCCCGGCAGCCCCAACCGTGTGGCAACCCTTCCCTCTGCCATAACACCACCTCTAGATAAGTTATGGTCCTGACAATGATTACTAATCGGTAGCTGGAGGTCTCCACTATAGCTAAGGGCTAATTGCATCACCAACGGATCGTAGACGGGGTCACCGTCGTCGCTGAAGGCGACGACACCTGCCGATGCCATTTCTTCCATATCCGCCAACTCTTTCCCTAAACGGCCCTTGGTGACACAACCTATTGGTAAAACTCTAACTACGCCGTCAGCTCGAGCGCGATCATGAATGAAATTAACTACTGAGACATTATCAATGGGAGGGTCCGTGTTAGGCATGCAGCTAATCGTAGTAAATCCACCCTTTGCAGCTGCCTTAGTCCCACTCGCGATAGTCTCTTTATATTCGAATCCTGGCTCCCTTAAATGAGCATGGATATCTATAAATCCAGGGGACACCACAAGTCCCGAGGCATCTATTGTTGTAAATCCCTGCTCAAGAGAATCTTCGTCGATGTTGCAACCTGACACTGTAATATCTCCATCCTTAATTAGGATATCCGATCTGAAATCCCAATCTTGGGCAGGGTCAATCAAGTGGCCAGATTTTATTAAAAAATACCCTGTAGGCTTCATACCTTACTCACTTAATCCTGAATCAGGATCCACAAATTTATGGTCGGACAATAATCTATAGAGTAGAGTCATGCGCACAGCCACTCCATTCGTAACCTGAGTAGAAATATATGATTGATCCCCGTGGGATAACTCCGTACTGATTTCAATCCCTTCATTCATAGGTCCTGGGTGCATCACCAAACAATTACTATTGGCTAGCTTCATGCGTTCACCTGTAACTTGCCATCGTCGAATATATTCTCGAATACTGGGAACAAATCCAGCTGTTTGTCTCTCGGATTGAATACGAAGTGCCATTACTACATCTGCATCTTTTATAGCGGCATCCAAATCAGTGGAGATCTGCACTTGATTCAAGAAACTTGTATCCATCTCTGATGAGTTTAGGGTTTTTAGATCTTCAGGAATCAAGGTTGGAGGTCCACATAGTACGACCTGATTCCCCAATTTGCAGAAACCAATCATATTTGAACGAGCAACTCTGCTGTGGGTAATATCTCCCACAATCACTACTTTGAGTCCAGCAACCTTTCCTAACTGTTCTCTGACGGTGAACAGGTCTAAAAGTGCTTGAGTAGGATGAGCATGCAAACCATCTCCAGCGTTAATAATACTGACTCCCTTCAAGGTCCTAGCCAAAAGATTGGGCGCTCCGGCATGTGGATGCCTAATGACAACCGCATCTACTCCCATAGATTGCAAAGTTAAACCCGTATTGAGTAACGATTCTCCTTTGTCTACGCTGCTTCCAGACGATGACATGTTAATAACATCGGCACTCAAAATCTTCCCTGCTTCTTCGAAAGATATCCTAGTCCTTGTACTGGCCTCGTAAAACATGGTCACAACTACCCTGCCCCTCAGAGTCGGAACTTTTTTAATATCCCTTGCCAATACCTCTTTCATTCCCTCCGTGTCATCCAAGATTTCAAAAATTTCACTAGCGGAGAAATCGTCCAAATCCAATACGTGGAAGCGCCCCGTTTTCCCTTCAACATCACGATGATCTGAAGCCTCGGTAGATATTCTTATATTAGGCACGCTAGAAGTCATGAAACTTGTCCTCGTAAAATGCAAACCTCATCGTATCCATCTTCTTCCTCCAACCTGACCATAACTCTTTCATTCCTACTGGTCGGGAGGTTTTTCCCTACAAAGTCAGCACGTATCGGCAATTCCCTATGGCCTCGGTCCAGCAACGTAGCCAGCTGAATCATTTCAGGTCTTCCAAAATCTAAGAGGGCATCCATAGCAGCTCTAATGGTCCTTCCCGTAAACAACACGTCGTCAACTAGTACTATCCGCTTATCCTGAACATCAACCGGTAAGTTAGTTGCCTTAACTGGGGGTCTAGTCCTTTCTCGCAAGTCGTCTCGATACAAACTAATATCCAACTGAGCCGACGGGACATCGCCACCTTCAATATCACTGATACTACTTGCTATCCGCTTAGCGAGATGAACTCCCCTTGTGTGGATACCCACCAAGACTAGTTGTAAGCTTCCTTTATTCTTCTCGAGTATCTCATGAGAAATCCGGATCAACGCGCGTCTGATGTCCTCATGATTCATGACTTGATGTTCATCAATATGGCTTCCGCTGTCAGGTCGGTCAAATTTCTTAGTAAGACCCACAAATACACCTCGTAGCATTACTATCACTTTCTGTAAGGGCCAAAAAAAACCCTTGCCCGCTAAACGGCAAGGGTAAGACGCTTTTCAAGTAAATACAGAAATATATTGGCGGTTCATTCACTTTACCAACCTCACAGGGTTGACTTAAAAGTCTATCCGTCTAGATGATGGCTCAAAATTTAACGAATCATACCATCTAATGGGTCAATATTAAACCCCATATTTAATTAAAAATCAGGCCAGAACTCTCTTCTTTCTGTTATTGAGATAATCAACCAATACGTATTGTCCAAGATTATCTGAAGAGCTATAAAATGCCCTTCCCCGATTTATACGAGTCAGCCGATCAACAAAATTAACTAACTGATAATTGTTTTCCAACATGAAGGTATTGATTACAATCCCTTCTCGGGTGCATCTTTTAATTTCCTTAAAGGTTTCCATTTCTGTCCTGTAACTTGTGGGATAGTCAAAATAAGCTTGCCCATTTTCCAAGTGAGCTGTTGGCTCCCCATCGGTAATAAGCAAAATCTGACGAGTGCTACCTTTTTCGTCAGCTAATTTTTTTCTTGCCAACATTAAGCCATGTTGGAGATTAGTGCCAGACCTCCAGGCATTCCAATTGAGCTTAGTAATTTCCTGTTCTTTGATTTCATATGCATAGTCTGAAAATCCGATCACATGTAGTGTATCCCTAGGATATTGAGTACGGATTAAGGCAAATAAAGCCAAAGTCACTTTTTTAGCTGCACTAAAGTTATTAAACATACCCATTGATCGGCTTTGATCAAGTAGTACCACTGTAGCGCTTCTGGTCATATGCTCGTTTCGATGAATTTCGAAATCATCCGGTATCATTTTCACTGGCAGGCTAGATCCACCCCGCACTATTGCATTTTTTAGAGTAGCCTGTAAATCTAACTGAAATGGGTCTCCAAATTCATAATGCTTAGTTTCACCTAATAAATCACCCCCTGCGCCCCTAGTGTCTGTCTCATGTCCTCCTAGACGATCCTTTTTTAACTCTGAAAACACTTCTCTAAGAGCCTTTTGACCAATTTTACGCATTCCCCGAGCGGTCAATTCAGGAGTGTCCCCATCAGTGATATATCCTGCGTCTTTCAATAATTTGAGGAGTTGCTCCATATTCTCAAAAGTTTTCCTCGCATCCTCTCCCAAAAGTTCTGCTAATTGATCCGGATTTATATTACTCAAATCACCTGTTCTCATAGCTTCCTGAAGCATTTGTTCCAATCGATCAAGGTCTTGAAATTGATTCATCATTTCCATAGCTTCGGCCATGGTTAAGCTTTCATCACCAAGAAACGGATACTGCCTACGAATATCGTCTACAGGCATTAACTGACCTAACATTGCCGCGAATTCGGCCATCTCTCTAAGAAGGTCCTGGCCTAACGCAGCGTTCATAGCATCCTCTAGGTCGCCCCGTGATTCCGGGGACATACTCTCGAGCAAGGATTGAGACTGAGCCAGTTGATTTTGAAGAAGTTCCATTAAATCGTCAAAATTTTGTGGTGGAGTGGGGCCAAACATGTGCCCAAATTCACTCATGAATTCTGTGAACTTGGGATCTTGGCCAGACAACTTATCTTTGATCATCTGGTTAAGGGCATGCATCATGTCAGCAAGCTTATCTTGGTCCGAAGGAGACATAGATCCCATTTGTCCTTGTAAATCCTGAGCTATGTTTTGTGCCATTTGGTTTTTTAACGATTCAATCAGGTTTTGAAACATTTGACGAGCATCAGGATTCACAAAATCGTAATCTAACAATTCTTGGATGGTTCCGCTTACGCTCTCAGGCAACTGGTCTAGTTTATCAAGAGCAGCATTGGATTTTTGTACTAACATCTTATAGAGGTCTTCAGCGGGCAGTTGTTGGTTAAGTAATTCAGATGACGCTCTCTCTTTAGCATCCACTAATCGGGCACGTATTCCTTTCCTCTCTAGCTTTACTATTTCTTCAAGTTGATCCTTTAAATCATCAATAACCGAGTCCATGTTATATTGCTGGAGCTTATCCCTCCGTTTATCCTTCAGCCTTTCCATCAACTCCTTGAGACCTTGCATTTCGTTGCCATCCGCATCTTGTGCACCGTTCCTCAATAGGTCTCTAAGAGCTTTCAACACATCACCTTGGCTCATCAACTCATCCGATAGCTGATCCATTAGGCTATCAGCGTCTAGATCAAAAACCTGTTGAGTTCCGTCCCACAAGGAATATACGTATGGACCGTACATTATTTGTCCCTCCGGCATAACATTTCGTACATATAAAAGCCGAACGCTTAGTCAGCAATACAAAAATGGTTCAAATTGCTCATCCGAAATTAAACCAATATTACAATAACCCCCGCACCAATTCTATTTTAGGTGACGTTAGCCCCCAGGATATCTGACGCATGGCGAAGCGCCCATTGGTGCGCATCACCGTCGAAACTTGCCACACAATCCCTAGGAATCTCCACCTGATAATCTCTGTTTCTGGCATCCGACGTGGTATGTAATACACATATGTCAGTACATACACCACATATAATCAATTTGTCGGGCTTAAGACCTGACAAACGTTGCTCTAAGTCAGTATTGAAAAATCCGCTGTAACGAGTCTTCGGGATCACATTTTGGGCAGTTGTAAAGGAAACGAGCTCTGGTATAACATCCGGTTCAGAGGTTCCTTTCACGCAATGAACCGGAAATATATTAAATTCCAAATCATCAACTTCATGGTTATCGTTAATAAATAATATATCTGATCCAGCACTCACCTCTTTATTCAATAGCTCTTGTATATTAGGTATAATCGTGCGTGCATCAGCCCCACAGAACAGATTATGACCGGGTTCTAAAAAACCTTTTACCATATCGATAACTAATACTACGTTAAACATAATTGTGTCTTTTGAAACCACGCTGTCATTAGTAATAATCCAAACCAGAGACGTGTGTATAATTTACAATTACAGATAAAACTATATATAAACCGAAATTACGGTTGATCTCACAGGTGTTTCGCATCCACAGCCAGCATTTCGGATAAGCCCATTAGTTCGAAACATTCCTGCAAACTAACCATTTGCTCCATCATACCAATCGTAGTACCTTTTTCTTTTAATTCAGCCATCAATTTTTGGATCGCTGCAGTAACTAGAAGTAGATTGCTAGCGGGAAAAATTACTATCTTAAATCCTATGCTTTCTAAGTCATTAGCGGATAATAAAGGGGATTTCCCGGTTTCAACGAAATTATAAAGTAGCGGTACTGGCAATGATTCTACTGCTCTTTGAGCGTCTTCTGCACTGCGTAATGCTTCAACAAATAGAACATCAGCACCAGCATCTATATATCGGTGACATCTATCCATGGTGTCTTCCCAACCAGTCACAGCCAAAGCATCTGTTCTTACAATGATCAAAAAATCCTTATCGGTTCTAGATTCAACAGCTTCCTTGATTTTTGGAATCATGTCTTCAGTGGGAATTACTCGCTTATCATCTAAATGCCCACATCTCTTAGGAAATTCTTGATCTTCAATGTGGATCGCTGCGACTCCAGATTGTTCGTATTTTCTCACCGTGCGCCCAACGTTAAGTAAACCGCCATATCCGGTGTCTGCGTCAGCTATAACAGGAACACTGACAGATGCAGTAATATCCGCTGCGTTGGATACCATCTCGGTCATCGACGCAAGAGCTAAGTCAGGAAATCCATACCGAGCGACAGATGTTCCAGCTCCGGTCATATATACTGCAGGAAATCCTGACTGTTGAATTATCTTAGCGGTTAAGCAATCATAAGCGCCTGGGGCCACTATTATTCCTGGCTGTTCTATTAATTGCCGTAATTTGGAAGTTGCTAACATAGACATACCTCAACAAGAACCTCGCCTGCGTTTTCGAAGCTTTAGAAACAAGTCAACCTTTCAGGCTATCAGGCCTCCATCTATAGTAATTACTTGCCCGGTGATGTAACTTGCCCCAGATCCAGACAAAAAAACTACGGTCTTGGCAACGTCCAAGCCTGACCCAAAACGGCCCATAGGAATTCGATCTAGCACATTTTGCTTAGCCTCATCGGTCATACCTTCTACCATCCCACCAGTCTCTATAAACCCAGGAGCTATTGCATTCACAGTTACATTGCGAGTCGCTACTTCCCTGGCTACTGCTTTTGTAAAACCGATTAATCCCGCTTTGGCAGCGGCATAATTCGACTGACCAGCATTCCCTCCAATACCTACCACAGAAGAAATATTGATGATTCTTCCTTGTCGCCGCCTAATCATATGGGGCATTACGTATTTAGAACAGAGAAAAGCGCCTCTAAGATCAACATCTATCACTCTGTCCCAATCTTCGGCCTTCATCCGAAGCAGCAGACCATCTTTCGTGATGCCGGCATTATTCACCAAAATATCTATATGACCCCATTCCTCAGTCGTTTGCTTGACTATTAGCTCGGCTTCCGTTTCTATAGAAACATCGCCTTGGATTATTATGGATTCAGATCCGCCAGCCTTTATCTCCTCCGAAACCTCATTAGCTCCACTACGATCGGATGAAAAATTGACTCCAACGTTAGCTCCCGCTTCTCCTAAAGATCTAGCAATTACAGCGCCAATCCCCCTGGAGGCACCTGTAACTAACGCCACCTGTCCCATTAATTCGTTCATAAAGCTAGATCTATACCTTTAGCTCTGTCGGATTATGGAGCCTTTCTAGCTCCGCTCTCATGTTTTCCATCAATCCCAATTCTACATATTGAACTGCAGTTCCAACTGCCCCGCAGATCCCTTCAGCTGTAGACGAACCATGTCCCAAGATAACAGCACCATTAACACCGAATAGGGGACCTCCCATCGTACGAGGGAGATTAGTCGTCTGCCAAAGGTCTTCAATAATCTTTGCCACATCGTTTTCGGGTAAGTACTGTCCTAATTGTTTATACATATAAGGACCAATAGCGCTGCCCAATCCTTCGGTAAATTTAAGCAGAATATTACCTACAAAACCATCACAAACAATCACGTCTGCACGATCGGTAAAAAAATCCATGCCCTCAACGTTGCCAACGAAGTTGAGATGACTCTCTTGAAATAGCTGGAAGCTCTCTTGTACAGATCGGTTACCTTTAGCTTCTTCTGACCCAACGCTAAGAAGACCTACACGCGGCTCTGGGATGCCCAGAAAATACTTTGAAAAGGCCGAGCCTAACGCACCAAAACTAACCAACAAGGAAGGTCGACAATCCACATTGCTGCCCATGTCCACCAAAACCGTCCTCGGACATAGCCCTAAGAATGGGCCACCTAAACAAGGACGGTCTAGGCCTTCCATAAGACCTAATACCATTACTGCACTGGCCATGGATGCCCCGGTCGAACCAACCGAGACCAGGGCATCAGCCTGACCACTTTTTAAAATTTTCGTTGCAACCAAAATTGAGGAATCCCTTTTCTGACGCAACGCTGTAATTGGATGCTCATGATCACCAATTTTACCTTCCGATGCCACAACACTAATCCGTGATCCCCGAATGTCGTATTTAGAGAGTTCCAATTCAACTTCTTTTTGATCACCAACTAAAGCTATTTCTACGTTATGAAGATTTATGGCCTGAACCGCACCTTTTACTGTCTCGGCGGGACCAAAATCCCCTCCCATAGCATCTAACACTATCCTATTCGGGGTCCCATTAGTCTTTTCCTGCATATCTCTCCCTCATACCCTGCAACCAAGGATTAACAGCTTCTAGGTTTCCTCGAAGCTTTTGGTACTCCTATCCACCCACAGTTACCTTTGCAGTCCCGTTTAATATATCAATTATGCGTTCATTCCTACGGACTTTAACCGAAATCAAACAAGTCAAATTCGTAATCTCTCCTAAAGACTCTACTTGACTTACTTCACCGTTAACGAGCAATCTATCTCCCAGGTATGCTGCTCCTTTAAAACGCACCTTCAGACATCCACTCTTGATCCAATCAGATCCAAAGGCATTTGTCATTAATTCTGAGACAAATGCCAAAGTAAGCATACCGTGAGCTATTATACCGCCGAACTGTGTAGCCTTAGCAAAGTCGTCACTTAGATGGATAGGGTTTTTATCTCCCGATACCTCACTATATTTAACGAGCTGTTCCCGCTGAACACGTTTGGAGAGAGTCGGTAGAATGTACCCAATTTTAAGAACATCATCTGAGGTCAAATGACTATTTTTCAATTGCAGCCTCATGGGGAACTAAAACCGTACTCCTACCAACTTGTACTTCTTTCCCTGCAGCATTATTGACGCTATAGCTCACGGTAACGAATTTCAGATCACCCCGCTGACGGGTTTGTCCTATTACAGCACTAGCCCTAAGCAAATCCCCTATAAATACAGGGCAAATAGTATCTATCTCTTGAAGGGAATGAATCGTACCACTGGGCAGCCCTAACTTCTCTAAAAGTGCACCAATTACCAATGAGCTAATGGCAACAGAAGGCACCATACCTAATTTGGTGTATTCTACCCCAGTGTCGCTAACCGCGATTAGATAATCATTTAGCCAGTCATCGGTAATTTCCCATTCACCCAGCTGAATATCGTTTTCTGATGCATCCATTATTTGGTGATTACCAATACCTTTGAAATTCCACTATTCTAACAGCAGGAGCTTCGTATTAAGAATGATTTAATTACCTTATGTGACGACTTTTAACACAAAGACTCTTCTCCTGTATCTATTAAAGGGCATTATTTAGTCTGAAAGCCTAAATGCCTCATCGGCTAGGCCTACTATGTGTTCCCCTATTGCCAAAGATGAAGTAGCACCGGGAGACGGGGCATTCAAAACGTGGATTGCAGTCCTTCCCTGAACAATGTTGAAATCGTCTAGAAGAGCACCATTTTTAGCCACCGCTTGTGCTCTAACACCCGCACCTCCTGGCGCAAGATCGTCGGCGCTGATATCTGGAAGTAGCTTTTGGAGATCCCGAACAAATACAGATTTACTGTAAGACCTATGCATTTCCGACATTCCTGTCTTCCAATGCTTTGCCGACATTTTCCAAAACCCTGGATAACTTATAGTTCCGAAAGTCTCACCAATACTTATCTTACTCTTCTGGTATCCCTCCCGAGACCAGGCTAACACCGCATTTGGGCCTGCCTCAACCTGCCCATGAATATTCCTGGTGAAGTGTACGCCTAAGAAAGGAAATGCTGGGTCAGGCACAGGATAAATAAGCCCTTTGACCATATACTGACTCTCTGGTTTCAAGGTGTAATATTCACCTCGAAATGGGATGATCCGTAAATCGGATAATTCCCCAGCCATCTCAGCTATCCTATCCGCATAAAGTCCGGCACAATTAATTAAATGTTTGGCACGAATTATACCCTTACTGGTAGTAACATTTACGCCATCGCTATATGACTCTATGGCTTGAACTGCAGATCCAGTGTAAATTTCTCCACCCCTTTCCTGAAATTGCACAGCATACGCATGCGCAACCTTAACGTAATCAATAATCCCTGTTTGAGGAGCCCACAAAGCCCTGACACCCTTAACATGGGGTTCAATCTCTTTCAGCCTATCTGAGTCAATTATTTCCAGTCCTTGCACACCATTATCCACACCCCGTTGGTATAAAATGTCTAACCTATCCAATTCAGATTCATCGGTTGCAACTATTGTCTTTCCACATTGATCAAATTCAATTTCATGCGCATCACAAAAATCTCGAAGCTTCTGGGCACCCCCAACGCAAAACCCTGCTTTCTGTGAGCCTGGCCTATAATAGATGCCTGAGTGTATGACTCCACTATTATGTCCTGTTTGATGGACAGCTAATTCATCTTCCTTCTCTACCACGGCCACTTTTAATCTCGTCCCAAATTTTTCGAGCAGTTGCATGGCAGTTGAAAGGCCAATTATACCTCCACCAATTATCAATACATCACAAGAATTTGAATCCATTACCCACCCTTATCCATTGAATACCGATTTTGCCGATCATGTTAACATCGGGTATTCCGACTGTAAATCGTGAATCATGGCCTGAGCCCCACAATAAAGGACACTATATTTACGAACCGGTATACCTCAAGGTGTATACTGATGCCTGAAGCAATCCCACAGACACGACTCCTATCTTAATTATCGCTAATCGCACACGGAGAGAATAAATGTATTTTGGAATGTTCATGCAATTCGAAAAGCGTGAAGGGCTGAGCCATGAAGAAGCTTTCCATGAAGGATTTAAGTTAGTGGATGCGGCGGAAGAATGGGGGTTAGACGGGGCATGGCTAGCCGAATTACACTTTACTCCGGATCGATCAGTTTTATCATCCCCCATAACTATTGCCAGTTCCATAGCTACCAGAACCAAAAGAATGAAAGTAGGAATGGCGGTCTATGTTTTGCCTTTAAACAACCCTTTACGTATTGCCGAAGAAGTCGCTACTGTAGACCAAATTAGTGAAGGACGCTTTGAATTTGGCATAGGACGAAGTGGGTTTGCACGTTCTTATGACGTATACGGTATACCGTACGATGAAAGCAGAGAACGATTTCAAGAGGCCTTAGAAATTATTTTAAAATCCTGGCAAGGAGATGCTTTTTCTTATGATGGCAAATATTATCAAGTGTCCGAAGCGACTGTCTCTCCCCGTCCGTTCCAATTGCCTCATCCTCCATTTCGGATAGCAGCCACAACGGCAGAAACGTTCCCGCAAGTAGGCGAACAGGGATTGCCAATATTCGTTGGATTACGGGGAATGGATATACCAGAACTTAAAGAGAATTTGAAACAATATCGCATCGCTTGGAAAAAGGCAGGACACCAAGGGGATGGAGACGTAACGCTTCGAATACCTGTTTACGCAGGGAAAACCAAAGATCAAGCTATAGACGAACCCTGGGACAGCATATACAGCTATTTCAGTAGAATGGGCACCCTATACAGGGAATCAGCAGGACAAGCTGGTATTGACGCAACAGAACTGCGTGATGATAGGGCAGAGCGGCTGAAAGCTCTTAGCTACGAACAGATCCTAGAAACTAAAGTGGCCTTCGGAACAGGCGGACAACTTGTTGAGCGGTTCAAACAGTTGGAGGAAGACCTCGGACTAAATGGGATAGTAGCAGAATTAAATCCTGGAGGATTAATTCCTTCTTCTCAAGTCTTATCCAGCCTTAAACTACTGACCCACGATGTTATCCCTAGTTTCAAATAATCGAATATGTTAAACATTCAGGCTTCGCGCCATTTAATTTCTACAGGAGATTCTTAAAAATTGAAAATTGCAATTTTAGACGATTATCAGAGCATATCCGAGGAAATGGCAGATTGGAGCAGCCTTCCCCCCGGGACACAGGTGGAGAGATTCAGCGACCACTTAGACGATGAAAACCGATTAGTCGAGAGATTACAAGATTTTCAGATTGTTATGGGAATGCGGGAACGCACACCTTTTCCTCGTTCACTACTAGAACGTTTACCAGAGTTGCGCCTTTTAATCACAACAGGCGGGGGCAACGCTTCGTTCGATACTGTAGCTGCTACTGAATTAGGTATTATTTGTTGCGGGACTAGTGGCCAAGGCGAGGGGCCTACTGAACTTACATGGGGATTGATTATTGGCCTTCTACGACAAATTCCACAGGAATTCGAAGCTGCCAAAAATGGAATATGGGGATCTTACGTTGGAGTGGGATTGAAGGGGAAAACTCTGGGTTTACTGGGACTCGGGCATATTGGTTCCCTAGTTGCACGAGTTGGTAATGCTTTCGACATGAATGTGATTGCTTGGAGTCAGAACCTAACAGAAGAACGGGCTCAAGAATGCCAGGCCACGTCGGTAACTAAAGAAACATTATTTACCAATTCCGACATAGTCTCTATCCACGTTAGGCTCAGTGATAGAACAAGGGGACTTGTAACTGCACAAGACCTCGCTTTAATGAAACCAAGCTCCTATTTGATCAATATTTCAAGAGGCCCGATAGTTGTAGAACAAGATCTGATAGAAGCTCTCAAAGCGGGATCTATAGCAGGAGCAGGGCTAGATACTTTTGACATAGAACCTCTTACGCCGGATCATCCTTTATTAACCCTACCGAATGTACTATCCACACCACATATTGGATACGTAACAAGAGAAGGATATCAAGCATTTTATAGTGGAGTTGTCGAAAATATTAACGGATACTTAGGAGGTGAACCGATCAGAGTCATCAATCCTGATGTCTTACAATCTCCGACACTCAGAGAATCCTAAAAAATAACCGATATACGTAATAGAGGAAACACAAACATGAAAGCTGTCAGAATCCATGAATTTGGCGATCTTGATGTTTTAAAATGGGAGGACATGGACCGACCTACTCCAAGGCCTCGTCAAGTTCTTATTCAGGTTGATTCGGCTGGGGTAAATTATGCTGATTTGATGCGCCGCCAAGGAGGTTATCCGGGACCAGATCTCCCCTCGACTTTGGGGTTAGAAGCTGCAGGAACTGTAGTGGAGATTGGAAACGATGTATCGGGACTCACTATTGGGCAAAAAGTGATGGGAATGGGACCTCAAGGCAACGCTGAATATGTAGCTGTAAATTCCAACTTCGTCTTTCCTTACCCAGATCAACTGGATCCAATCGAAGCGGGGGGGATGCCAATCGTCTTTCTGACTGCATACCATATTCTTAAGACGCGAGGTGGGTTACGGGAAGGTAATACAGTTTTGATTCAAGCAGGCGCTTCTGGAGTGGGCACCGTGGCAACCCAATTAGCCAAAGCATGGGGAGCCAAAGTAATCACTACGGCCTCTTCAGAAGACAAACTTGAGCTCAGCAAGTCATTGGGATCAGATATAACAATAAACTATTCTGACAAAGATTTTGAATCAGAAATAAACAACATTACTGAAGGAAAAGGAGTCGATCTAGTGCTAGAATGCGTCGGCGGGCAGGTGTTGGAAAAAAGTATACGCTGCCTATCACCTTACGGGGTATTAGTCAGTTATGGAAACGCGTCCGGGGTGCCCGCAAACCTGCCATCCACCGATATCACATCCGACAACCGAACAGTAATAGGTTTCAGCATGGGCCGTTCTCCAGTAGGATCATTAGATCACCAATTAGCTATGGCAGAACTTTTTCCAATGATAACCAACGGAAAGGTTAAATTAATAGTTGATCGAGTATTACCAATGAGTAATGTGGCTGATGCACATAAACATCTCGCCAATAGAGGGACTCGAGGTAAAGTGATATTGACTCCCTAACTAAGATTATTGACCATCACTACTAGGTATCATATACCATGCCTAATCTGTGACCAATTTTTTGTACTAACCTCCACTGTAAATAATAGAGACTACAATTGGGCTTTCAGGTTTTCCAAAAAAGACCAGAGCCTTGCCCAGACAATTTGCCGTTCTTTTTCCGTCAGCTTACGGGCCAATTGTGTCCTGTAAGCTGTTACTGCCTTCCCAGCCAAGAATCCCCAACTGCCTGGTTCCTCTCGGACCCAGGAAATAACCTTGTCTTTATCATTGGTTATCACATTAACCAAAACCCGGTCTAGGGATCCCATATCGAACGCATATTGGTCATCGAAACCTTGTTTCACCCACCACCTACCGGACGAACTATCTCTAATGCATCACCGTTCCGCAAGGTAGTATCGGCATAGGAATCTTTCTTAACTACCTGTCCATTGTATCCTACTGCTATAAATTTAAGATTTACATCAAACGTAAGTAGATAAGCTTCTAAAGTACTACCTTCTTCTACCTCTCTAGTTTTACCATTCACCATGAGATTGATCATTGTGGATTTGCCTACCTTTCGACCAATATTTAACTACATCGCGGCTATCATACTGGCCATCAAGTTTCTGGCCGTTAGATTAGGATCTGAGGACTTCAGTATACCCGATATCACAGCCACCCCCTGAGCCCCTGCTTCTATTACCGAGGCGACATTTGATTCGTTGATTCCGCCAATTCCAATAATTGGCAGCGAACACTCAGCAGCTATCATGGTAACGAGCAGGGGACCCGCAGCAGCCTCCCCTGGGTGAGTAGAACTCGGAAACATTGTTCCTGCCAGCAAAAAATCAGCCCCTTCTTTTTCGGCAACCTTGGCCCCGTCAACTGAATGTACAGACCTGCCAACTAAAACATCCCTACCTAATATGGTACGTGCTGCATCCGTAGAAAGACCTTCTTCACCCAATTGTACCCCATTAGATTCGGTAACGGCTGCAACATCAATTCGCTCATTAATCAAAAGCAAAGTTTGGCTAGGTATCACTTCAGATAAGCGGGACGCGAGATCTGCCAAACGCCGACCAGGAAGATCCTTCTCACGCAGTTGGACCATATTCACGCCGCCCCTCACTGATTCTTTTATCGCCCCTAACATCTCTTCACACCCAATCAGCTGTCGATTAGTAACTAAACAAAGGCAGGGTGAAGGCAGATCCATTTTAGGCAAATCAACTGGTGATAGGAGCAGGCTGAGGGACATCCGTCGTAGGACTACTCGCCGCAGCCGCAGTCCGGACTGGGATACGACCTGCCATATAAGCTTGTCTACCTGCTTCCACCCCTTGTTTGAACGCTTGCCCCATCAGCTTTGGGTTCTCTGCCTGTGCGATCGCAGTATTGACCAGAACCGCATCGGCTCCCATTTCAAGTGCTTTGGCGGCATCAGATGGAACAGCTAAGCCAGCGTCGACTACTACTGGAATATTGGCTTGCTCTATAATAATTTTCACTTCTTCCACTGTATGTATGCCTTGACCAGACCCGATGGCTGACCCCAATGGCATTACAGTGGCACATCCGACTTCTTCCAAGTTCTTGGCTAGAACCGGATCAGCATGAATATAAGGCATTACGATAAAACCTTCTGCAACCAGCTGTTTTGCAGCTTCTAACGTGGCAGCTGCGTCCGGGAAAAGATATTTGGCATCAGGAATAACTTCCAATTTTACAAAGTCTGTCTTAGCGACTTCTCTCCCCAATCTTGCCACGAATAGAGCTTCTTCAACCGTACCACAACCTGCAGTGTTCGGTAGAATATTTATTACTGACCAATCTATATAATCAAGAATAGTTTTTTGGCTGGGATCATCCAAATCCAATCTCCGAATAGCCACCGTTACCATTTCAGTCCCCGAAGATTCTATAGCCTCCACCATATCATCCATAGTCCGATAGCGCCCTGTCCCAACAATCAAACGGGAGCTGAACGACTTACCACCAATCACTAATTCATCCGCCATAAAACCTCCTGACAATGGGTACTAAAATAAACCGCCATGGCAAATCATGGCGGCTCGCTTTATAACTTACATAAATGTCTTTGCATCTTAGTTTCAAACGATACTTGTAAAGCGGTGACTGTAACTATCATATCGACTATATCGACTTATGTTAAATGCAACTAGGCCAGACACTCGTACTTAACACCGATTTTGAACCTAGGACAAATGGAAGCTTAGCACCGGCCATACTGTAAGTCAACGAATCGACGACGGCTTTTATTAGACAAATGCCCTATTTTACCGACTATCCATTTGGAAGTGAAATAATATTTCGGCCCCACATCAGAAGAATACTGAAACGTTACGTAATGTCTTCAGCAGCCGTCACCTGTAGCGTTATGTTATAACCGTCTGGATAAGTGGTGGTGTGACCTTGACCAGTTAGATCCTCGATTAATCGGACATCACCAGGACTAAAAGTATGCGATGTCCCATCTCCTAACCCTATTATGGTCCTACCTACCACTCCAACCTGCCATCTTCTACGGGGAGCCGGATGATAGTCAGAAAAATGTCCGGGTTCTCTTTGTGAAACATTAAAATTCATACGAGATCTATCGAGTTTGATCTCTTTAATGGCATCTTCCGATAACTCTTCTATGTGACTCTGTCCATCATCACCGCTGTATAACCTATAAACACCCATTTAACCTAACTCCACCAATATATTTTCGCTTCCTAAGGCGGTGAGGAACAAAAAGGATACCGTTACCTAGCGATTTGGTATATCAGCGCCTTGCAAGCCCCGGCAGAGTTTAGCATAGGCGCGTCATATTGGACATACACATTTCATCTAATCAAATGTAACTGATAGATAAGGCCCTGTATTTATATCGGTCGCTTGCATATGATTGGCCGGTTACCATCCTTATAGAGTAACATCTCTAGGATAAGGAACAATAAATCAGTACGCAACTCTACAGAGATCATTGATAAACAGAGAGGTTACAAAATGCGCAATATAGATATTCACTCCCATCTCTTACCTCAATGCATGTGGGAAGTTTTGGATTCCGGACAAGAATGGTATGGAATGAAATACGGATCTGACGATAAATCCCATCTGTGGGTTAGAGAAGGCCGTAATGGAAGGATTCACCCAAAAGTTAGGTTGAAGGCTGAAGATAGGATTAAGGAAATGGACACTATCGGAACTGACTTGCAAGTCGTCTCTGTACATACACAGATATTTGGCTATCATCTAACCGCCTCTGACGGATTGGCCCAGGCCCAAGAGATAAACAATGAAATAGCATCAATGACTAAGAATTGGCCAGATAGGTTCGCCGGGATGGCTACATTACCATTACAAGACATCAATGCTTCCATTAAAGAACTAGACCGGGCTGTAAATGTTCTCGGATTAAAAGGTGCGGAATTAGACACTGTAGTTAACGGGAAAAACTGGGATGAACCAGAATTTCTGCCCCTATTCAAAGCAGCGGAATCACTAGGTGCCGTATTGTTTTACCATCCCAATCCGCAGCATAATTTAATGGCAGAACGGACCAGCAAGTTAAATATGCCAAACTCGCTTGGAGTGCCAATGGAAGACGCGTTAATAACAGCTACCTTGATCTGTAGTGGGGTCCTTGAACAATGTCCGGACTTAAAAGTATGCATAGCCCACGGTGGTGGGCCGGCCTGCTATCTCATGGGAAGAATAGATAGAGGATGGAGGGGAAATCCTACCGAGCAATATACTTCTAACCCGCCTAGCAGCTACCAACGTAATTTATATTACGACTGTGTGGTAATGAGTGAGGCTACCTTAAGATTTTTGATTGATCAAGTCGGAGCTGACAGGGTTGTCCTAGGAAGCGACTGGCCTTTCGTTCCGTGGGATCCCAGCCCAGTGGGTTGGATACAGGGATTGGACAGCCTAACTCAAGATGAAAAGGATTTAATCCTTTTTAAGAATCTAGAGGGATTGTTAAACCTTAGCTAAAAATATTCTTGAATTCACTATAAATCAGGACCTGTGTAGGAAGCGATATTTGGACATCTGTATACAGGTCCTAATTTATGTTTAACTGGGATGATCAAGAATAGAAACTATCAAGTGCCCTGTATGTTTTCACAGTTCATATTCTTTCAAATCCGACGAAATTATAAACTGGGCACCTGTAACGGACTGGACTTCGTCCACACTCCATCCAGGCGCAATCTCTAAAAGAATTAGCCCTTCGGCACTAGGGCGCATTACCGCTAGATCCGTGACTATCAAGGATACACAAGCTTTACCCGTGATGGGATAATCACATTCCTCAACTATCTTCACATTGTCATATCTATCAGTATGTTCCATAGCTACAATTACCTGTTTGGCTCCAGCGGCCAAGTCCATGGCGCCTCCGATATTGCCGACTCCTCTTTCAGGAAGCATCCAATTCGCCAAATCACCTCTAGCTGAAACCTGATGGGCCCCTAGAACCGTAACGTCAACGTGGCCACCTCTAATCATAGCGAACCCCTCAACAGAACTAAAAAATGCCATGCCTGGCACTGGTTGCAAGAATTGGCCTCCTGCGTTAATGAGATCAATATCCTCGTCACCATCATCTGCCAATGGCCCGCAATTTAGTATCCCGCTCTCACTATGATAAAAAACAGTACTACCGTCTGGCACAAAACTTGAGACTAGTGTCGGAATACCGATACCCAGGTTGACGTAACCGCCATCAGGCAATTCCTTGGCTACCCTCATAGCAACCACTTCCCTACCTAATCGTTCCTTATCTAAAGCCATATCAACACTCCCCGAAATGGACTACTACACTATTGACACAACTACTCGTATGCCGAGAATTCATCCGGACGTTTAACAACACGACTCACGTATATACCAGGGGTAACTATAGATTCAGGATCCAATTCTCCGGGTTCTACAATCTCATCTACTTCCACTATGGTAATATTCGCTGCCGGAGCCATGACGGAATTGAAATTTCTGGAAGTGCCCTTGTAAATCACGTTACCCAGAGTATCAGCCTTATACCCTCTTATTAGAGCATAATCAGCTCGGATACCCGTCTCCAGCAAAAACTCTTTCCCATCAATAATCTTACTATCCTTCCCTTCACCTATCCGAGTACCCGCTCCCGTAGGGGTGTAGAATGCACCTATGCCTGCCCCACCTGCGCGAAGCCTCTCAGCCAACGTCCCTTGGGGCACTAATTCTAATTCTACATCCCCCTGTTTATAAGCAATTTCAAATGCACTCGGCCTTGAAGCAGAGGGCGATACTGGATAAGACGCTATAGCTTTTCTGACCTGATTATTCTCTATCAATATGCTATGGTCAATCGCCAGCCTCCCAGGTGGTGTTCCGAAATTTACAACTCGTGCTATCCCAGCGGTGTTGCTGATTATAGTTAATTCCTTAGCTCCGTGGTCTCTTAGGGCTACAAGTAAATAATGAGCCATACCGCCTGGTCCGGCAAAACCATCAATCATAACGGTTGACCCGTCCACTATGTCTCTAACTGCATCAATGCCGCTTTCACACACTTTGCTTTTTATAGTCTCAGCAAATTGACCAAATGTAATCTCTTTCACCTTCTCATTAATCATCAATGGAGCTCCCGTAATAGCCCGAACATCTTCTACGCCCCATCCGGGAGCAACTTCATCCAATCTCAATCCATCAGCCAACACAGTCAATACAGCTATATCAGTAACTATCATACTGACACTCGATACGCCATCGACCATGCCATCACATTTTTGCACTATATTTGAATCCCCTTGAGAATTTTGATGAGGCATGACGGCTATAGTTTTCTTGCAGCCGTGGGTCAAATCTAACGCCGCGCCAGGGGCAAAAATTCCATTCGATTTCTCCGTCGTCCAATGGGTAAAGCTTCCATAAATATCAATTTGAGAAGGTTCTACTATTGCGAAATCTACATGCCCGCCGCGTAACATCGCAGCGAGTTCTTCAATTGACACAACTGATGAACCTGGACATCCCAACACGGTACCGCCGGTGGAATTCAATAGGCCAAAATCATCAGTGCCATCCGACCCCGAAATATATCCATTAACCCCATTTTCTGAAATAAATTGAAACCCAGCGGCTGGATCTACCAAGACTGCCAATTGCTCGGGAATGCCGGACCCGAGGACTATGCTTTGCCCAGGATGGAATTCCCTACGTGTCCTTGCAAGGATTTCGTTTACGGTTAATTTATTTAATGCCATGACCTTTGCTCACGATATGAAATTAGATATATTAACGATGACTAATTGAGCCATTTATCTCAATTCTTGTCACTAATTCAAGATTCGGCTTGTACTATCCTGTTGACGAAAATTCCTTGAGTTATCACTTTTTCCGGATCAAGTTCCCCAAGTTCGCAAATTTCATCGACTTCTGCGATACAAACCGATGAGGCCATTGCCATTACAGGCCCCCAATTTCGGCCAAATCCCCTATAAGTTAAATTTCCCAATGTATCGCTCTTTTGTGCTTTAATTAAGGCAAAATCAGCATTCAAAGGCGGTTCGAAGACGTACTCTTTACCTCCAATAAACCGTTTTTCCCTGCTCTGTTCAAATCTCGTTCCCAGGGATGTTGGCAAAAACACTCCACCTAGTCCCGCACCACCAGATCTCAACCGTTCAGACAAGATACCCATAGGCTGAATATCAATCTCTATATCGCCTGACTCCCATGCTTTACGAACCACGGACTCCTCACCAACAACAAACGGCATCGGAGAAATTACCCGAGACACCATACCTAACTCGACCAAACTATCTAAAGCTCTATAAGCCTCACCCTGTCCAACTACATCTGCAGAATAGACTAAAGTTAACTCTTTGGCATTACACCCCTTAAGCGCCTTGATGAGTCCCAAAGGCATTGACCCACTATTCACACCACTGATCAGAACTGTCACCTTATCCCGTATATCAAATAAAGTGTCCAAAAGAGACGTATAAACTTTAGATGAATTCACTACATGCCCCTTTGATCAAATTTTTAACCGACAATTTAAGCTGAACAATTCACTAAGAACAATCACACATTAGCAGGATGCCATTAGTACCCAGATCTAATCAGCTGCCAATTCCTCCGCCAAAAAATAAATAACCCCGCCCAAATAAGGGCGGGGTTATTCTTTCAACTGCCGTCCAGTCTTTGAAGTTCCTAATAATCCATCGGTGGCATCGGTGGCGCTGCGGCCCCTGCCGGCTCAGGAATTTCAGATATCATAGACTCAGTGGTTAGTACCATTGATGCTACGCTGGCTGCATTTTGAAGCGCGTATCGAGTGACCTTTGTCGGATCTACGATACCTCGCTCTAACATTGGTCCAAATTCACCTACGTCTGCATCATAACCGTAGTCATCGGCCTGCTGTTTCACTGAGTTAAGTACAACTGCACCTTCAGACCCCGCATTCTCTACGATTAGTTTAAGAGGTTGTTCCAATGAATGCCTGATTATATTCACTCCGACTGATTCATCATCGGTTCCGGATCCCAAAGGCTCTAAGGCTCTCTGGGCTCTAACTAAAGCTACTCCACCGCCAGGGACTATTCCCTCTTCAACTGCTGACCTAGTGGCTGATAAAGCGTCTTCAACCCTAGCTTTCCGCTCTTTTAGCTCTATCTCCGTAGCAGCTCCTACTTTAATTACCGCTACACCACCGGACAGCTTGGCCATCCGTTCCTGTAACTTTTCCCTGTCAAATTCTGATGTCGTCTCTTCAATTTGGGTCTTAATCTGATTAATTCTAGCTTGAATATCTGACTCAGAACCACGACCTTCCACAATAGTAGTTTCGTCCTTTGACGAACTCACCCTGCGGGCTTGCCCAAAATCTTCAACTACCGCTGAATCCAACTTACTACCTGTTTCTTCACTGATCACTGAACCACCAGTCAAGATAGCTATATCCTCTAACATAGCTTTCCGGCGGTCTCCGAACCCTGGAGCTTTAACTGAAAGAATATTTAGGGTGCCCCTGAGCTTATTGACTACTAAAGTCGCCAGAGCCTCACCATCAACATCTTCGGCTACTACAACTACGTTCTTTTTCCCTACTTGAAGGAGTTTTTCCAACGCCGGCAGCAAATCTGCAACAGCAGAAATCTTCTTGTCGGTTATTATTACGGTCGCGTCTTCAATAACGGATTCCATTCTATCTGAGTTAGTGATGAAGTAAGGAGATATATAACCGCGATCGATCTGCATACCTTCTACGTATTCAATCTCATCCGCTAGACCTTTGGACTCCTCAACCGTAATCACGCCATCTTTCCCAACCTTTTCCATAGCTTCTGCTATAGTTTCACCAATAGCTTCTTCATGAGCAGAAAGGCTGGCAACTTGCCCTATACGATCGCGCGTCTCGACTGGCTGGGACATGCCATGTAACTCTGCCACAATGGCCTCCACTGCCCGTTCAATACCGCGTTTAATAGCCATGGGGTTGCTTCCAGCAGTAACGTTCTTGAAACCTTCGTTGATGATTGCCTGGGCTAGGACTATCGAAGTGGTAGTCCCGTCACCGGCTGCATCGTTAGTCTTAGTTGCGGCTTCTTTGATAAGTTGAGCACCCATGTTCTCGAACGAATCTGGCAACTCTATTTCTTTCGCAATTGTTACCCCATCACTGCAGACTAACGGTGGACCAAATTTTTTATCCAATACTACGTTTCTGCCCCTTGGACCAAGGGTAACTTTGACAGAATCTGCCAATGTATCAATACCAACTCGAAGGGTCTTGCGAGCCTCCTCCGAGTACGCCATTTTCTTTGCTGGCATTTTATTCCTCCATTAAATTACTAGGACAGTTTAGCCAAGACATCGCTTTCGCGCATTATCAAATATTCATCGTCGCCGTCTTTATATTCAGTACCGGCGTATTTAGAGTAAATAACCTTGTCCCCTACAGACAACTCCATGGCTACGTGAGTACCATCGTCTGTTACTCTACCTGGCCCTACAGCAACAACTTCACCCTCTTGAGGTTTTTCCTTGGCTGTATCTGGTAGGTAAATACCACCTTTGGTAGTTTGCTCCTGTTCCATTGGCATTATTACTATTCGTTCGCCTAGTGGCACGAAACTTACCTTGGTTACCACGATTCCCTCCTTTACATATATCTGGAACAATCACTGATTGTCCCAATATTTCCTAATATTGCACACTAGTCACACACGTGCTGATCAATCGTAATAAAGGTACCGATACTTGTCAAGCAATCGCCTATCAACGTACCATTAAGGACACATAAAAATTTCTGTAGTCTGGGTCTACATGTCGCCTAATAATCTAAGCCATCTTAATAAACTGATTCTATCTGTCGCTAACCATATAGCAGTCGTCACCTTCGACTGTCCGCCCGAATCTCCGATAGACCTAGAGCTAGCCTCTAATATAAGAACTGTATGTCAATTTATAGAAGATGACCCTGAAATCAGGGTCGCACTATTTATAGGGACCGGCTCTCATTTCTGTTCAGGTCGTTCTGAAATTCCGTTAGAAACAACCAAAGGGACGATTGAGGAATTAACCGAATGGATTAGTGCTATCAGGGTCGCCGATCACATAGCTGCTCTATCAGTTCCAGTAGTGATGGCCATTAACGGCAATGTTACAGATCATGGACTGGAGTTAGCTCTGGCCGGTGACATAAGGATAGCTGAACCTAACATCCAATTAGGGTTGACAGATATTAATAAAGGCATTCTCGGTTGGGACGGCGGCACACAACGGCTGCCTCGACTAGTAGGGAAATCCTGGGCTAACGACTTAATCCTGACCGGAAGAACCATCAGCGCCGCGGAAGCGCTAAGCATGGGCTTAATAAACCGGATATCCCGTCAGGGACATATAAGTAACGAGAGCCTATCATTGGCGGAATCCATAACTGAGGGAGGACCTATTGCCTCCAAATATTTGAAAGAAGCAATGTACAAAGGAATAGACATGACACTCCCCCAGGGATTAGCTCTAGAAGCAGATCTAAATGTTCTTTTACAAAGTACAAAAGACCGGAAAGAGGGTATAGCTTCTTTTCTACAGAAACGAAAACCCATATATAATGGAGATTAGGTAAAAAACTTCTTCGTCAGAAGCATGAAATCCGGGTTTTTTATATGAAACTTAAACTAGATCTACATACTCATATTTGGGAGGCATTTAATTTTCAGCCTCCGTCATTGCAAATCGCAGAGAAAGTTATCACTCAAGTCAAATCTCAAGGCATCGATGGCATAGCTATCACGGATCACCATAATAAAGAATGGGCACACGAATTCAGAGAATTAGTCGACACTCATTTCCCTGGTGAGATCATAATATTGCCGGGCTGGGAAATAGAAATAAGACCACCGGAAAATCCTTTTGACGAGTATCAGGTTTCAGAGATATTTTTACCAGAAGGAGGGATATTCCGTATCTACTGTCACCCGGGGTATTATTCACCTAATATAATAATTGAGGATAATATCCACGCCATTGAAATCGACAATTATATTCACAATTGGCACATAAGAAAGACACAGGTTCAAGAAATAGCCGAGGCCCATTCATTACTCACAGTCGAAGTAAGTGATGCACACAATCTGGAAAACATTGGTCTTAGGCACACTGAAATCGAATTAGAAGAACTTTACAAGCGCGCGGAACCTAGATAGGCACCTAAAATGGCCAGCTTCAAAACTATTATTTATAGCAAAAATTGCCATACAGCCATCGTTTCATTAAACAGACCACACGTTCTGAACGCCTATAACATGCAAATGAGAGATGATCTGTTTGAGATAATTCAATCTATCAAGGACGATAACGATATCAAGTCGGTTTTAATATCTGGACAGGGTAGAGCCTTTTGCTCTGGTGCAGATTTAACAGAATTTGGAACTGCTCCTTCGCAAGCGATTGCCAGAGAAGTACGGTGGCAAAGAGATGTCTGGGGAGAATTATATTCTCTGGATAAACCAGTTATATCAGCATTACATGGGTATTGTATTGGATCCGGGTTAGAATTGGCTCTCCTGTCAGATATACGTATCTCTTCCCCTGAAACTAAATTTTCAATGCCCGAAGTCCAACTAGGAATGATACCGGCAGCAGGAGGCACTCAGACTCTACCAAGGCATGCGGGTGTATCTTCGGGAGTAGAATTATTGCTGACAGGTCGAACATTCACCGCCGAAGAAGCACTCAACCTGAAATTG
>ENA-UPTF01000424-UPTF01000424.1-marine-metagenome-genome-assembly--contig:-NODE-424-length-30101-cov-4.202072_pt1 | contig 30101 bp, 22 predicted proteins | sample MGYA00238166_ERZ767019 | MGnify/ENA primary metagenome ERZ767019 (study PRJEB28930, sample SAMN06266391) | marine metagenome | isolation source: Sea water from 250 m depth | place: Atlantic Ocean | study... | reverse complement strand
TTGATGAGCTTGTTGGATTCACCGATTTGACTTCTCATCGATTCATTCGATTCGCCGAGTTTTTTATCCAAGGTTTCAACCACTTTACTCAATTGTTCCTGGATCAAGAGAATACTCTGGTCCTCTATTTTCGAATTATTTTTCCTAAGTAGTATCCATATCAAAATAACTGCGGCAACGACCAATCCTATCAATACTTCAACCACTGAGCTGTCCTCCAATGATTCCTGATTTGATGTTTTCTAACCAGCGCATTGTTGTGGATCCTAACGAGTTTGAAAATTCGTTACTTAATTTAATTAACGAGGTATTGAAAAAATATTGTTTTGATAGAAGCAAAGAACAAATGGATAAAGCCAAACTCTGTCATTTTTTAATATAACTTGTTGTTCTAAAATAGAATATTGGAATTTGGTTGTTGTCTCAAGGATTTTCTTGCTTCCTTTGGATGGCTCCTCCATAATTTCTGGATGGAATACCGTCGCTTTGGTAAGACCAACGAAAAAATCTCTGTAATTACCCTTGGTGGCATGCGTTTCAAGCATGGTTGGAATCCGCCACGAAATCATCTTCCTGCCGAATCAATTAAAAATTGTATCGAAATCACAAAGAAGGCGTTCGATGTCGGCATCAATCATATAGAAACAGCCTATGGGTATATGAAGAGTGAAAACCTTTATGGAATTTCCCTAAAAGAATTAGGAGTACCGCGCGACCAATTCAAAATGATGACAAAAGGCGCACCGATGACAGGAGATGAAACTCGGGCCTTGGTAGAGGAGCAATTAACCAGCTTGAAACTGGATTTTATCGATTTTTATGGCTGGCATGGAATTAATAATGAAGAAAGATTGCTAGCCGCTATTAAGCCCGGGGGACCCGTAGAGGTTTTGCATCGAATGAAGGAAGAAGGCCTGGTGCGTCACATTGGGTTTTCCACACACGCTCCGCTGGATATAATTTTGCGAGCCCTAAATACTGATTTATTCAGTTTCGTAAATCTCCATTACTATTATTTTTTTCAGCGCAATCTTGCGGCCGTTCAACTAGCTGGGAAAAAGGATATTGGTGTTTTCATTATTTCCCCAAATGAAAAGGGAGGAATGCTTTGGAAGCCTTCAGTCATTGTTAGGGAAGACTGCGCACCCATGACAGCAATTCAGTTCAATGGCCGGTTCTGTCTTGAGCATCCTGAAATCACCACTCTAAGTATGGGAATCCATGAACTGGAGCATTTTCCGCAGAATCTTTCAATTTTAAGTGAAGAGAAAATTTATACTGATAAAGAGCAAAAAATTCGCGGGCAGATGGACGGTCGATTAAATGAAGTGGCAGAACTTTGTACTATTTGCAATGAATGCTTACCTTGCCCTGAGGAAATAAACATTCCTGAAGTGTTACGTTTTAGAAACTTGTTGCAAGCGTATGATATGGAAGACTATGGAAAGTTTCGTTACAACATGTTTGAGGGAGAGGGCCATTGGTTTCCGGGAAACTTTGCATCAAAGTGCACCGAGTGTGGAGATTGCCTTCCCCGATGCCCGGAGAAACTAGAAATCCCTAAACTTTTATTTGATACCCACAATAGATTATTTGACAGGGGGGCTTGGATAAAAAGCAAGCTGCTTTACCTGATGTTAAATATTTATAGCATCATAAAAAAATTTGTTACGGGGATGGGGGGGGGAATAAGATAAGAAATTTAATATGAGTTTTTAAGGGAGTCATAAAAAAATATAATATTATATTTACTGACCTTAAAAATTTATTGCCCTTGGATATTGTTGCAATTATCGCCACATTTTAGGCACTGGGAGCTTTTTGGCAGGTTTCCTTCAATTCCCAGGCATTTCGATAGGAGTCGTCTTTTTTAATAACCTTTTCAAGAAGAGGGAGCGCCTTGGTGCATTTATTTAGAAGGGTGAAAATTTCTGCCATCATAAATTGCAAATGAATTTCATCCGGATCGATTAGGTTATAACGGCCTCCATACATAAGAACTTCTTTTGCTTCTCCAAGCCCACGATAGCTTTTTACAATACTCTGCAATACCTTTAGATTCATCTGGTCTTCTTGCAGCAAGGGGAGGGAATATTCTAAAGATTTCAAGTATTCCTTTTTTAAATTGTAGAACTCTGCAAGAGATCTTAGTAGAACTGGGTCTTGCGGATTTTTTTCTACTTCTTTTAATAGACTGACTAGCCCGATCTCTCTCATAACGGTACTAATTTGCTGAGGATCATATTTAGCGGTGTTTTGAAAGAAGATAAGAGCCTCTTCTTTTTTTCCTGACTCCAGCAGATTGTATCCCATATAAAGGCTGGCGAAACTCAGATTAGGATTTTTTTCTAAAACCAATTGCAGAATTCTCATGCTTTGTTCATAGTTACCGATCTGGTAAAAACTGTGAGCTAAATTGAGCATGTACTTTAGATTGTCGGGTTCTTCTTCAATGAGTTGGGCCAAACGTTGCATTTGTTTTCGGTCAGCCTGCAGGTGGTATCGGAATAGGTCGTCATCCTCAACCAGAGTCATGGCTTTTAAAAGCTGGCCGCGGTTGCTATACATAACCCCGCGCTGGTAGAGGTCCATTGCATCATAATGGATTTTTAATTTTTGCCTATTTTCTTTTGATAGATTTGTTATTTGCTTTGCGACATCATCAAACCTCGCGCGGTTGAATACATACCTTTCTTGCCCGGGTATCCCAATCACGTTTCCCAGTTCTAAATAAAATTCAATGGCCGGGTGATTGTCAGTAATAAGAGGATAACCTTCCCCAAGTTTGACGACCTGTTCGTTGAGTAGCCATATGTTGCTCAGAAAAGAAAAGATGTCTGAAATTTCAATATCCTTCAACGCTTTTTTAATTTCTGGTTCTTGCAGACGTTCGTTTAGTTTATTGAAATCAATCTTAATGGGTTGATCAGAACCGATAATGAGAATTTCGTTAGCGACAGAAAGCCATCCCATGGTATAGGGGAAAACAGATTGAAAAGTTTTGAAGTGCATGGCAACTTCTTCTTCTCCCTGGCTGTGCAGGGGGATCCATTGCGCTGAGATACCGCCAGGTTTAAGTTTCCTTTTCTGTAATTCATAATATTCCTTGGTATACAGGTTGACCGTAAAGGCAGTACGCGGGGGCGGAGGTTCTGAGGTAATGACGTCATAAAACTTATGGGTCGTTAACAAATGATTTCGACCATCCTGAATCACAAAATTCACTTTAGGGTTGGACAGAACATCATGGTTTTGATCCGCAAACATTTTTCCTGCGTTAATAACACTGGAGGATAGTTCCAGGCTATCGACGGTTTTTACTCGAGGGTGAATTCCTGCTGCACCTGTGGTCTGACCTGTTCCAAAACAGACTACTAGAACATCATCGGGTTTATCCACAAGAAGAATGGGAACATGCGCAAAAAGTTTCATATAACGAGTAGCGATCATGTTTGACGCCGACATGGAAATGCCATTGGTAATCAACCGTTTCGCCGATGGATCGAGCAATCCGTATTCGTCTTTGAACACAGCAACGGTATCGGACAAGCCTTCTTCAAAATAAATCAGTTTATTTATATTTCGTTTCCCGGCACTATCGCGCATGAAGAAAGAATTTAATAAATCATTTGGAACAGCCATGTTTATAAAAAGAATCAGAGCAACAAATACCATCGTCATGGCTTTTCTAATTGTGAGCGTCAAATAATCACTGGTGCGAAACAAAAGAACCATGATAAATAAATTGATCGTTGCGAGTAGGGCAAGGCTGGCCTGGCTGCCAAAGTTAGGCAGAAAAAGAAAACCAGAAAAAAGAGAACCAAAAATAGCACCCATTGTATTCGCGGCATAAATCTGGCCGGTTGCCTGTCCGATATTTTCATGTTTGTTTGCTATTAGTTGAATAAGCAAAGGAAAACACATTCCGAGAAGTAAAGTGGGAACCAACATAAGAGCTGCTGAATCTCTAAAGTAGTTCCAGAAGGCCATAGCAGGATTGCCCAGGTTGTATGCGTTCCAAGGGGGAGAAAGAATAGACTCTATTCCATAAATGGAGCCAATAACATAAATTCCGATTCCTCCTTGTAAAAGCATAAGAATAGCGTGTGAGTTTTTAATTTTTGATGAAAATGGAATAAGTAAAAGGCTTCCCAGAAAAATACCCAATAAAAAGACAGTGAGCATCATACTGAATGAGTAAACCGTACTGGCGATGCTGAATACCAAAAGGCGTGTCCATAAAACTTCATAAGCAAGAGCGGTGAAACCACAAATGAAACTGATTCCCATCCAGAATTTTTGTTCGGGACTCCAACCCATCTTTGGAAGTCTGATTTTAGGAAGGCTAAATTTAACAATGCCCCCGTTTTCTTTATAAATACTCAGGGCACTAATGCCAATAATGAGGTTGCCAGTAGCGGCCATCAAAACTGTTTGTAATACTCCGAAAGCCCCCATCAAGAAAAATCCCGTAATCAAACAACCGAACGCGGCTCCCAGGGTGTTCAGCGCGTAAAGCAGGCTTACTTGTTTTCTTATGCGCTTGTCGTCAGTAACGCAATATTTGCTGATGAGAGGAAGGGTTGCGCCCATAAATGTTGTGGGTATTAACATCAATGTGAAGGAAAAAACCACTCTCAAAAAATTTTGTAGAGCTGGAGATTCTGGAAGGAAGCTGTGGAACAAGGAGTAAACTTCAGCAAAATTAGCAAAAATAAGAGAAAGAAGGCCACCGCTTACAAATATCAATATTTCAATCCACCCGTACACCAAAAGCGCAGTCGAAGAAGAGTCTGTGCTATTTGCGGATAATTTATCTATTGCATGGCCAAAGAGATAGCTGCCAAATCCCAGACCCGCCATAAATGCGGCAAGTACTACAGAGACTGAAAAAACGGTGTGCCCAAAAACAAGGGTGAGCATTCGAGTCCACACGATTTCATAAGTCAGAGCTGTAATGCCTGATAAGAAGAATAAAAAATAGACTATGGGAGAACGTTGCATGTTTAAATATAATTCAGTTTTAATATGATATGAATATTACGTGAAAAATTACCCATAAGCTTGATTCTTTTAAAAAATACACCTTTATTTTAGTGATATATCTGGCAAACCTTTAAATTAATTGACAACGGCCCAAGCTTCAAGTAATTTTTATAAATACCTGTGTTTTTGACAATAATAAAAGAAGGTTCTTAAAGTGGGGACTCAAGAAATAAAGATTACGGATGCGGACCACCCTTACGCCAAAGAAAATGGGGTCGTTTGGGCTGAAGAAGCCTGGGAACGTGTGAAACATGCTCCCGAATTTGTTCGTCCAGGTATCCGGAAGCTTATGGTTCAGCGTTGTGTCAAACGGGGTTATAAAATAGTCACATCCGATTATCTTACAGAAATCCGTAACGAGTCCATGATGTTGGTTTCCAAGCGGGTCAAGGGTTTTGGATTTGAAGAGTTAACGATGGATGCCTTCGATGTAGCTAAGGAAAAAATGCGGGAAAGTCCTCGTAAGGTTGAAGTGATTGAAGAGATCGAGGATTTTCTCTCAATGCGCACAGAGAAAAAAGACGATATTGTAGAAAAATTTAAGAATTATATGGAAGTAACTCCCACCTCAGGTGTTCCCTGGAGCAAAGAAGCCAAGGAGAAGATGGAAAAGGTGCCTCCCTTTGTCCTTGGTATGGCCAAGCAAACCATAGAAGGTCGAGCTAGAGAAAGAGGCGACAAAATGATCACTCCCGATATAATTGATGAAGTATTTACCAACATCATGCCGTCCTCTGCAAAACAAGCCATGGGCATGGAAGTGACAGAAGAAGACCTCAAACAAGATGAGCAAATCGAAAAACAAAAGGAAGAACCCGTTCAGCTATCCATGAAATGGGAAGATGATGCGCTGGATAAAGTATCTCGTATTCCTATTCCTTTTATCCGTAGCATGGCTGTGAAGCGGATTGAGCAAGAAGTGGTAAAGGCTGGCGAAGAAGTTGTTACGATGGATTTGTTTGAAAAATACCGGTTTACTTTTTAGACAGGTGTTTCCGTTTGATCTCCCTTTCCTGAGGCTAGCTTTTGAAGTTGACTCCAGAGCTCCTTTCGTCCCAGATGATTCTTACTAGAGTAGGTCACAGCTGCAAGGGCGTTTTCCCCCATAAATGCAGATTTAATTATTTTAGTTTGCTTGCTTCGCTCCACTCCCGATAATTTATCCGATTTGGTTATAACCAGAATATAATTTCGGTCAAGGTCTTCCAGCCATTCTTTTAAAGTTATATCGAGTTCTGTGGGTTTGCGCCGAATGTCGACAATGAACACTATTGCCATCAAAGGTTCGCGGTTAATAAGATATTCCTCGATCATTTGTTTCCATTTTTTTTGAAGAGCCGGGGTGACCCGTGCAAACCCATAGCCAGGAAGGTCAGCAAACATCAATTTTTCATTAATTCTGAAAAAATTTATTTCTCTGGTTTTACCAGGTGTAGAGCTGATGCGAACAAGCTTTTTTCGATTTAAAAGAGATCGAATCAGTGAAGATTTTCCGACATTCGATCTGCCAACAAAGGCAAACTCAGGGAAAGCCTCTTTAGGATATTGTTTTGAGGAAACAGCGCCGGTCACAAACTCCGTGTTTATTACTTTCATGGACGTATTTTAGTCAAACTACTATTTCTCAAACTTACAAATCTTAGGGTTCATTTACAAAATATTATAACAAAAATTAAAATAGTTTTTAAAAACTACTTATAGAGCTTCGCACTGGCATAACTCGCGAATATAACGGACAAGTTCATGGATGGTAGAATCGTTCAGAGTGTTTCCCCATGCTGGCATACAGGGTGCTCGCCCAACAGATAATCCGCCAAACTTAATGGCTTCAAAAAATTGCTCATCGGTTCGGGTCTCTAGGTATTCTGCCTTGGTATGATTTCTAGGCGGCACGGTTAAGAATTTTGCATTGATACCATCTCCCTTACCTTTGATTCCATGACATTGGGCGCAATACCATTGATAGGTTTCACGAGTTTTTGCAGTTACAACAATGGGTTCGGGAGTTACCTCATTACTCAGTTCAAAGGTTTGTGACTCTGTTTTGAGTGGAGGTTTTGGTGTTATATTTTTTTCGGTCTTTTGTTCACCACATCCTGATACCCCTATTACGAGCATTAGGATCCCATAATTAAAAATAGATTTTAGTGAAGATTTGATCATAGGTTATCTTAAGTTTTCTTTTTTTAGTGTCATGATGAATTTTGTAAATCGTAAGCGGGTTTCATTATCCATTTTATAAACTGGCATACGACTTTTATTAGAAAATATTTTTGGGTTTTTAAGCCAGTTTGCCACCCAACTCTCCTTCAACCGATTTCCCGCATTAATCAATGAGGGCCCAGAAATTCCACCGCGGGGTTTACCGGCTAGATTTAAACTTTGATGGCAGGAAATACAACTGAACGTACGTTCGAATTCGTATTTGGTTTTAGCTATTTGACCTTTAGTCAAAGGATTAATTTGTTCTTCAGGTAAACCCGGTAGAGTCATTTCCATCAATTCTTGTGTAATATTAACTGCATCGTTTTTATTAAGAATAGGATGTTGTTGTAGGTTTTGTAGCCCCCCTTTTAGAAAATTTGGACTATTGATAGTCCCAGTCTTTCGGAGGGTCACAGGGTTTTGAAGATATTCCTCTAGCCAGGCACTTTGAAACTTATTTCCTGCATAGAACAGATCCGGTCCTTTTTTCTCCTTCCCCACTTTAGATAGTCGATGGCAGGCAGAACAATTTTTTTCTTCGATCAAGGAACCGTACGAAAATTGCGGATTGTAAAGAAACCATCCGCTAATTAGAAGATAAAAGATTTTTTTCATAATGGATTCGTTTCATCAGGTATAGGTAAGGATTCAGGCTTTTTTTCGGTTTCCTGAAAAATATCGTAGGAAAACTCAATAATTCCCTCTTTTTTTTTATCCTGCGGTAGCTCTGTCGTCAAATCACTATCTCCCTCCATTATAGGCTCTGGCCGCGGTTTTGGTTTTAAATTTATAGGTGGTTTGTGTGCCTCGTTTGGTATTTCTATTTCGACAAATCGGTTTTTCTCAACATCGTAGAAAAGATCTTCGCGTGGTTGCGATTCTCCTAAATTGTTATCACGAATATGATGTTTAATGTCATAAGGGAATTCTCTCCGACTCAATAGTCTAGAAAATTTTAATTCTCTCAAATTGAGGGAACGAAATGCTCGATACCGGTTTGAAGGTTTCTGCAAAGCAGTGATCTCATTTTTATTTAGAAAACGCGATTTATCTTGCGGAAAGAGGGTTTGTAATGCCTGCCCATTAGGATCTATACCTTGTCTGAGTTGAAAGTTCTTATGAACCTGATTATTTTGTTTCAACCTGTAGAAAAATTGTTCGGCATTTTGAATGGATATTTTTAGGGAATCACCAAGACCGACCGATAAAGAGTTTTGATGACAGTTTTCACAGGAACGAACTGTTTTTCGGATTGTGTGGGGTGAATAATCTGTCCAAATCAACCCGGCAGAATTGTTAAGTGTTAAGGGAGGCTCCGCCCTTTTTAGGGGGAGTCCTGATGTGCCGGTTTGATCAGTAATAAAATATTGATAGCGAGGTTTTATTATAGAGTACTTGCCACGCGAGTTTTTACCCATAATCATTTCTGACCATCCGGAATCAGAAAACAGGGACCACCAATATTCATTTATTGTATCGGCTTTAATTTTCTTTGGTAGTGATTTAGCGGTCAACCAATCAAGCATTCCGGGTTTTTCATTAGAGGGGTCCGCGGGGAAACGCATTGGATCTGATAGGTTCCAGTTTCCCCATTTTCTAGGAGCGAAAACTTTTTCTCGTATAACATGCATACCCCAATCTATTGCTGCCCAACGGGCATGGCAGGTCGAGCATTCCATTTTTTGCATATGTTTTGGAATCTGGTGTGCGATAGAAGGTTTAAAGTTTTTAAGTAAGGGAATAATATGTTTCTTTCCTGTTATCTTGGAATACAAAACCCAGTTCTTTTTAATCTTTTTAATATGCGGCATCGGTGAGCCACTTGAATTAACCAAAACGGTATCCCCTGCCCTGACTTTTTTCTTGAGGTTAGGGTTGAGATCGTTACGTGCTAATAATTTTTTTGCGTTCAGGTCTGACTCGATTAACAAGTATTCTTCAGGAGTTTTTTCCTGGGTGCCATGGCAATCGATACAGCGGATTTGTACTCCTGATTGGAGTTGATCAGGTTCTATTTCAGGTTTTATTTCTTCGCCAATATGACAGTCGATGCAGTGCATCCCTTTTTCGCGATGGATATCAGGGACGAGAAACTCGTGATCTTTACCGTATAGAACAGGTTTTTCTGCATTAATTTGAATGGGTGTTTCCATAGGCCGTGATGGTTTTGCAAACAGACCTTCGAATTCTTGACCCACACCGTTATTGTTGTGGCAATGTTCGCATTGAACGCTAGGGACAGCGACCGTGAACTTATGGAGCAGGGGATAGCCACGTGGATTATTCAAAGAATTTTCTGCAAATTTTCTGGTAAAACGATTTTGTTTTTTATTTTTACTTTGAACTTTTTGTATGGCCCTATCGTGAGATAATGAGACTCCGTCGTTCGAGTAAATCATGTGACAGGAAGAACAACCTGATGCCCTGTAATCTCCAGGGCGATGTGGACTTTCCGAACCAATATGGCAACGCAGGCATTTTGTTCGAAGAAACCTGTCTACGGCATGACCTTCTGTCACAGAGGGGAAGGCTTGTTCGTTGTCATTCGCTTTTAAAGAAACGGGAATTTCATCGATAGGTTGAGCACCCCAACCAAATCGGGTGATATTGATGGTTCTTTTAGCGGTAAACATGAGAGACCGTTCCACCTTGTTAACATGGTTTTCATGGCATTTCCCACAGAATCGGGGAGCGTTTTTTGCTGAAGATGGATTGGCAACAAGGCCCTTATGAGCTCTAGGTAATGAGTTGGATCGCCTGTTGCCACCATGGCAACGAACACATGAGAAACGATGGTTTTTACTGATCCGTTCAATTCCTTGGTGGCAGGTATAGCATCCCCCTCTTCTTTCTAAATATTCTATTTCTCCATAAACATCTTTAATTGAAAAATTCGATTCTTTGTAGAAATTCTCAATAAACTTATTGGAATCTCCATAGGATTGAAAATTTACTCCATCCAAAGTGGTACCCGGTTGTAGGACTTTTTCCGTATTTTTCTGGAACCCCCTCACACGAAAAAAAGGGTCTTCAAAATCGGAAGCATCAATTTGAACCTTTGGAAGCGGAGAGGGTACCTCCACCATTTCTTTTATTTTTAAATTTGTCTCAGGCTTGGGAACAATTTCTACCTCTTCAATTTTTACATCTTCTAAATTGGATTCTGGTTTTAGGAAGGAATCTAGTGTCTTAGACGATTCTTTTTCGGTTGGAGTTTTAATTCTTTCATCACCATTATTGTCGTCAAAAAAGTCATTAAAATTTTTTTCATTTGTCACTTGACCTACAGAATAGGAGGGGAAAGTGCCTAGACAGAATCCTCCAGTAAGAATCAGCGATAGAATAATTTGTGATAATTTGTTCACGGCTGAATTTGCCTTGAATTTAATATTTGTTCCCGCAATTGACGATGCTCAAGCGTGCTTGCGAAGGCATAACTTTTCTTAATGTCTTGGTAAATACGGTCGCCATATCGATCGTGGCAGGGAATACAATTACCTACCCTCAAAATTCGTATTATCTCTTTTTGGTTAAAGGGTCTTGCTTTGAGCTGATGACTCCCTGCAAGAACTTCTCCTCGTATTGAGACTTTTGCCTGAGGATCAAACACTGATGCTTGGGTCTTTTCGTCTAATCGATTTAATGGAACAAGCGAATCATTTTTTCCGGTATTGTTTGCTCCAATTTTCAAGTCGCCTTTTCCTAAACCTAAAGTCTCGGGAGATAAATGGCAACTCTCGCAGGAGCGTACTTTAGTGCCTGTAGAATGAGGATTAAGTGAATATGCTAGATTTGATCCTGATGAGGTATTAGGGTTTGTAAAATGCCATTCTTGATATTTTCCTCGGTGTTGTCCTATAGATCCCAATGCTAATATTGGATTACCTTTCTCGTCCAGCATGGAAAAATGTCTTTCGGGTTGCGCAAACATAGGGGCGACTTTTCCACGGGGTCCGATCATAAGGTAGGGTTGCTGAATTTTTATGGGAGTCTTTTCTGAAGTTTTTAACTCGACCTGTCCTAATTTCATGGATGCATGGCAACTCTGGCATTCCACTATTGATTGGGAGTGGCATGCAGTACATTCTAAACGAGATTGATGTTGGGGAATAAAATGGATCTGTTTGTTTCGAAGTAGAGGAATATTATAAACACGGCCACTTCGCTTTCCGATCGTAACCATTTTCCCATTTTGTACTTTAACGTTAGTCATGCGCTTTTTTCTTTTGGAAACAGCCATCCAGTCTCCAACAGAGTTTGGTTTGCCTTTATAATGTTTGCTTAGTCTAATGACCGCATCGTCTAGTTCTGTAACTTTCGATATCATGGGATAGGTACTGTCATTTCCATGACAGGTTTCGCAACGAATTTCCACAGCTTGATGTTGTTTTGAATAGAGATTTCCGTCTCCCATGATATCCCTTTGTGTGTGGCAGTCGATGCAGTCCAAACCGCGAGCGGTATGAACATCGATCTGAACATTTCCCTTTCCAGTAAAAAGCGATAGTTCTTCTTCCTCGGCAGACTTGTTATCCTCTTTTTGGGATTCCACAGTAAGTAATTCTTCATTGTTCATCATTGCAGAAAACCCTTCGCTCACTTGTTGCTGTTCAACCTCCTCCTCCTGTTGCTGTAGGGTTTCTTCTGGCATATTTTTAGCTTCTTCATTTTGATTAATTGGCCCTACTATAATATTTTTAACTGGGGAAGGTTCATTGCCCAAAGTTTGTATAGAAAACCTTTGATGGCATTGAACGCAAATTTTTCGTTTGGGCAAGGCTTGGATCTGATGAAGTTTTGCATGGCCTGGTTGCGTTTTGGAAATGGTCGGGTCATTGCCTTCATAGAGGCCCGTTTTCGAATAAGCAAAATGACAAGCAGCGCAACCCTGAGATCGGTATTGGCCTGGCGGTGGTGGAGAATCAATATGGCATTGAAAACACTTCTGGCGTAAAAGACGATCACTGGGATGTTTAGAAATTGGTTGAATAGTATTTTTGTCAGATTCAGGGATATCTAAATAAGAAAAGTAGGGGAGTTTGTCCAGTTTTTCCAAGGCACCCCATTCATGCGGTATATTTCCATCTTTATCTGAAATAGCCCTTTTTGCATAGCGTGCGGTCTTTTTACTTTGTCCAGCCCATTGGTAACGCAGACCGGAAATCATTCCGGCCAAAGTGTTCATCATAGACTTATTTAGCCGTTGAATATGGTTTCGGTCTTCGCGAATATGACCGGAGTGACAATAAAGTTGTCCGCAGGACTGCTCCACTACACTGAGGCTCGATGGGTTCCGTTTTCCCGTCCCCGCCTGAGGATCATAAATCAATGTTGCATGAGCTTGGTTTTTATCTACCGATTCTGGTTCGCCACCATGGCAAATAGCGCATCCGAATTCAGGGGGATGAGATGAACTGACACTAGAAATGCCATCGTGACAAGTAATGCAGCGTTCTACTGTACGGTTTTTGTAGCTGGATATTTTCACCCAAGGGTAATCCGGTAAGATTGCAGTGATCCGCATTTCCTTGATATGAGGTTCTTGAGTTCTCCAAAAATAGGCCGTTTCATAGTCGCTTGCCTTGTCTGCGTTCGCTTGAAAGAATTGGCCCTGCCAAAAAATCCAGTCTTTTTCTTGAGCGAACACAGAGCAGACCCCCATTAGGGTAATGAATAAAACCGTCAGCCCCTTTTTGAAAGTGAACACAGTAGTTTGCTGTGAAGTGAGCGAGAAGTTAAGAAATCAACCAGACCGCACAAACGAATCAGGTGGGTGAATCGTGTCAAATGTAAACGTTGTTCAGATAACTTTTTAATTCATCAAAATAGTTTAGAATTCTATCTGATAAATTTTTCTTCGTTACCAGGTCAACAGTAGCTCCCAACACCTATTGGTATGGATCTATAACCACCCCTAAGCCTTTTATGAAACAACTCAGGGTGCGGAATTTCATTAAAGGGTTCAATAAATAGGATTATGAAAATAATATAAGGCGTCATCTCCTGGAGTGATGCTGTAATCAGGCAAGCTAGAACAATGTTCAAGTGTTATTTTCCAACTAGAACCTTCTTTGACAAAACTATAATTACAGACGCTGTGCTGACGCTCGTCGTTGTCAACAGATTTGGAAGTAACGCTTGCGATTTCATCAACCAGTACATAGCCCACCTTGTTGCCAGCATGCCCAGAGAGAACTTGACGCTGTACCTGACATTTAATACCACGGAAGTCAGCCATCATTTGCTTATAGGCCTTTACCCTGTTTTCTAATAGGGCACGCTTGTCGTCTTCCATGATAACTCGGTCTTTACCATAAAAACCGAGAAGCTTTTCTGGTTGAGTACAAGCGATGCCATCCATTTTATTTAAGATATTGGCATACACATCCGTATCCGCAGCCAAGGCGTTGTTATTGATTACCAGGGACATAATGAAAACCATCCCGGTGAATAAGAAGCGCTTCATTTTAAAGTTTCTCCAGAAAAAAATTAAAAAGGTCAATATGCTCTAATTTAAACCACTAAAAAAGTGAGATAAATCAGGGGAATTTGTGTAAATAAATTTCTACAGTTTCGCCATCTTGGGCCCATCCGAAATTTCCAGTTCCCGCAAAAGTGGAAATGATTCCGTTTGCATCCACCTTCCTGATCCGGTTATTTCCCATGTCTGTAATATACATATTGTTTTTAGAATCAAATGCAATAGCCAAGGGACTTTTAAGCATGGCTTTAGTTGCCGGACCGCCATCTCCAGAATAACCCTGATAGCCTCTGCCAGCTACTTTTACTATTTTTCCGTCACTAGTCACTTTTCTAATCATGTTTGAATTCATTCCTACAATATGAAGCTCTCCTTTTGGACTGACTTTTAAATAGTCCATGTTGCGGATGCTTGCTTTCAACGCAGGGCCTCCATCACCAGCATTATCATGTTTGCCATTTCCTGCAATAGTTGAAACGATACCCTTTGTGTCAATCTTTCGAATTAAATTGTTGGCACCATCTGCGATATACAGGTTTCCTTCTTTATCTGTAGCCAATGCACATGGGTCGCGAAATGCCGCTTCGCTTGCCGGGCCTCCATCTCCATAAAATCCGGACTCACCCGTTCCAGCTATGGTGGTGACATTGCCTTTAGTATCTATTTTTCGGATCTGATGATTGAGCCTGTCAGAAATAAACATATTACCTTTTTGATCGAAAGCGAAATCTGAAAAAGTAGTAATCGTAGCAAGCTCTCCGGTTTGTACCTTACCCTTGTATTTGCTTTTCGATATCGACTCCAAGTAACTGGGGGTCACCGTGTCTAGAAATTTTCGCATGATCCCTTTTTCATCAATTTTTCGAATCAAGCTCACAAATCCGCTAGGACTAACGATAAATATTTCTCCTTTATTGTTCAGCTTCAAAGAGGTGGCACCATAAATGGAGGCTTCTATGGCTGGGAGCCCGTCCCCAATATTTCCTCGGATACCGTTTCCGACAATGGTGTGAATAATGCCATCGGGAGAAATTTTGCGAATGCGATAGTTTCCCTTATCAGAAACAATCACATTATCTTTATTATCAACTGTGATTCCATGAGGGAAACTCAAAGTGGCTCCTGTCGCAGGTCCGCCGTCTCCAGCAAACATTTTATTGCCATTACCTGCGATGGTTTCTACGCCGCCTCTTTTTAAGTTAATACTGCGAATACGGTAATGCGATCGATCAATTACCAGTAAATTCCCTTCAGGGTTTAAGGCTACGCCAAAAGGAAGGTGAAGGTTAGTCTCGTGTGCTACTTCGGAATCTCCGTTGTAGTCTTGTTTTCCAGTTCCCGCAACAGTGGTGATCATTCCTTGTCGATCCACTGCACGGATACGGTTATTTTCTCGGTCAGCAATATAAAGGGTGCCTTGATCATCGACTACGACACCTGTTGGCCCGGCAATACTGGCTCTATAGGCAGGTCCGTTATCGCCCATCATAAAATAACCACCATCACCTGCCACGGTGGTGATGATTCCTTGCGTATTGACCTTGCGGACCCGGTTATTACCGCGATCTGCTATATATAAATTTCCTTTTCTATCGAAAGCGATTCCAAAGGGTTTGTCCAAAGTAGCTTGCAGGGCGGGTCCGGAATCACCTTTAAAGCCTTCTTGCCCGTTTCCCGCATAGGTACGGATATTGCCATTGGAGTCGATCGTACGGATGCGTTCGTTGGACCGATCTGAAAAATATAAATTACCTTTTTTGTCAAAAGCAATTCCAGATGGATGATTTAATTGTGCTTTGGTAGCAGGCCCCTTATCACCACTAAAACCAGCAGTCCCTGTTCCCGCAATGGTACTTATCGTTCCTCGGGTATCTACTTTACGGATACGATGATTATTTCTGTCCGCGATATATAGGTTTCCGCTCTTATCAAAAGCCAGTCCAGCAGGTACATTCAATCTAGCTTCAATGGCCTTGCCGCCATCACCACTGAAACCGGAGGAACCGTTACCTGCATAGGTAGTCATATTACCCTTGAGATCAATACGACTGATAATATTATTGTCACGCATGGCAATATAAACATTGCCTCTTTTATCCACAGCTATTCCATCCACCAGAGAAACTTCTGTTTTAGTGGCTGAAAGAATTTTAGCCGCAACCTCACTTTCCAGGAAGAAACTTCCTAGAAAAGAAGTTAGGATTGCCAATAAGAAAAAATGTTTTTTTAACATGTTAAAAACCTCTTCGTGGACCATAGTAAAAAAATAAAAAAATACCCCTTAAATCCCATCCAACTTAAATGAAATTCATAAGGATTTAATTGAATTGATTCAGTAATCAAACCTTAAATGTTTTATAAAGTAGATAATTATACGTTGCCCAAATTTGTTGTCAAATGAATTCAAGAGCTCTTTTGAGTTGGAATAGCGATGTGCCCTCAGCTAGGAATTACAACTAATTTTAAGATTTTAATCCCGTAATTTTTAAATTACATCGGGCTTATGCGAGGGGGGGGGAATATCTGGGAATACGGTAAAAAGGGGAAATTTTTTACAAGTTTATATGGCAGTAATGGACGTTGGGAATAATACGAACTATTTGCTAACCGGGCTCGATTTTAAGAAACCTTTTCTTGCCCACTTTAATCATATAAGCCTTGTCCCCGGAAAACGCCTGATTCACATCTGATAATTTTTCTCCATTCACTGTCACGGATCCTTGCTGAATCAATCTTCGGGCTGCCGAAGTACTATCGGTCAATTTATTTTCTTTGAGAATATTACAAATGCTGCGCGTTTCTTGTCCCCACCCTTTGATGACCGGAATATCTTCGGGGAGATTCTTTTTCTTGAATACATTTTCAAATTCATCGGAAGCGGTTTCTGCTAAGTCTGATGAATGATAGAGAGCAACTATTTCTTTGGCTAATTTCATTTTGGCATTCTTTGGATTTAATTCCCCCGATTTTGCCTGTTCTTGCATCGCACTGAGCTCATCTGTGGATATTTGGCTTAGAAGTTCATAATACCGCCACATCAATTCATCAGAAATCGACATGATTTTTCCAAACATTTCATTTGGGGAATCGAAGACCCCAATACTATTGCCGAGGCTCTTACTCATTTTTTGCACACCATCAGTTCCTTCCAGAAGTGGCATTGTAAGAACAATCTGTGGTTTCTGCCCATAAGCTCGCTGTAAATCACGACCTACGAGTAAATTGAATTTCTGATCGGTGCCTCCTAGTTCCACATCTGATTTTAGGGCAACAGAATCGTAACCCTGTATTAACGGATACATCAGTTCATGAATAGATACGGGAAGATTCTTTGCCAATCTTTTTTGGAAATCATCTCTTTCCAACATACGCGCAACGGTATAATGTGCTGCAAGTTCTATCATGTTCACAGAGCTAAACTTTCCCATCCACTCACTGTTATAAGCAACAGTAGTTTTTTCTTTATCAAGAATTTTAAATACTTGTTTCAGATAAGTTTTGGCATTTTTTTTGACTTCATCGGGCGTAAGGTTTTTTCTTGTTTCAGAGCGCCCTGTTGGGTCTCCGATCATCCCTGTAAAATCTCCTATTAGGAAAATAACTTCGTGACCCAAGTCCTGAAACTGCTTCATTTTGTGCAAAAGGACGGTGTGGCCCAGATGCAGATCAGGTGCCGTAGGGTCAAACCCGGCTTTGATTCTTAACGGCATACCCTTTTCCAACAATTGAGCTAGATCTTTTTCATCAATGATTTCAGATGTTCCCCTTCGCAGGGTCTTTAATTGTTCTTTTGCAGGCAACATAATTTTTTGATCAGAACATTTGATGAATTGAAAGGCTGAATTTCAAATTTAAACCCTGAAAGATGAGTTTTTCCTCTCTTGGGTTGGCCCCTATGAAATTAAATGCTTTGCCAGATAACCTAATTGATTTGTATCTGGGTCGTTTATTGCAAATATAAGAAATGGAAGCTAACATACCCTAGAATTTACCGCAACCGCCGCTTCAATGCACAAGGATAATAGAAAAGTTGAAAAATATCTCTAAAAATTCGATAATCTCCGAATCCAAGCAAATTACAGATTCCTCGCGAAGGTTCAAACATGCAGGATATGGATTCCTCTTGCTGAATCTGATTTATCTGGCTTTAGCTATCTTTTTTATTCCCCCTTTTAATATTGGTTTGACAACCTTACTCTCACTTTTGGCGTTTGTCCTGCTATTGGGGGTTCTCACATATTATCTTTTGCAAGAGAAAAAGTTGCTGGCACAATTTCTTGCGTTTATCTATGGAGCCCGTTCTGTATTTACTGCATACTCCTTTTTTGCTGGAGACACCTTTCAGGCTGTACCATATTTTTTACCTTGTCTTTTTATCACGTTTTATCTTCTCGGACGCGCAGCTTGGAATTGGCCCTGATGAATAACTCTTCTTCTATATTTACTAGATCGCAACCCCGATTGCCCTTGGTTACTGAATCAGGAAAAAAGTATTCTGGGCTGGAAAATTCTAAATCGCCTGAGCTATGCCAGCGAGTCACTATTTTTTTTGATTACCTCAATGAACAGATAGGATTTCCAAAAACAGATTTGGGTCTAGAAAATCAGGTTTTTTTTAATCTGTTATTACAATCTACATACCCAGAAATAATGATCGATCTCGCGGACCTTATTTATGTCCAACATGAACGACCCGCTGTTTATTTAAATTTTGATCATATTCATATGAATCTTAAAAAAGACCGGGTGGTTCTTACGGAATCAATGGATCAGATCAATAAAAAATTTGCAGTCCTTTTCCAGGAATTGGTAAATACTATCAAAGATAGCCCAATCTTATTCAGCGATACCCGAATGATTCGGTTGTTGAGTGAGAGTTATAGTATTTATCTTTTCCAGACAGAAAATTTTCCATGGGATAATCCTATGGAAATGATTCCCACCGATTTAAAAAACTCAATCATGGATGTTGCAACAGGTCTCGCCGGTTTCCGTTTAATTCATGACTGGCCCGAGGATTACCCAAAATTGATTCTTACGGACAATTTACCCTTTATCATTATGGGGTTGACTCACTACGTGAAACTTTCTGGGAAAACCAATATAGAGATTTTAAATATAGATTTTCCAGATGGACCTCTTGGAAAACGTTGCGGTTGTATTCTTGCAAATAAATTTTTACACCATTTGCAAAGAAGTGAACGGAAAAAATTTTTACAATGGGCAATTGAGGCTTTGGATACTGATGGAATGTTATTAATTCTCGATACTGATCTGGAATATCAGATCTTACAGCGTGCGCAAAACCAGGAATACTGCGAAAAACTCATAGATGGATATAAGGAAACCCTTGTTGAAATTGAAGAGAATTTTTGCGAAACCTTAATCCAAGATGTGAGACACGTTGGTTTCGATGTCTCACATTTTGACTTCCACGAATATGAAGATGAAACTGATGCCTACAGTCAGCGCCCCGGCGAAAACTTATCCATAAAATTTATAGGTCTTGAGATTATGGCCAATAAAGTTTGAGAGAATGACGAACCGCAGCAAGTGAGGGATGATTGTTTTACAGTAAAGGAGAATCGGCCAAGGTTCACTTCAGGTGTTTTTTGAGGGATTTCCACTCTTCCTGTGTGGACTGGCTGGCTTTTTTTTCCATATCTCGATAAATTTCTATTACTTTTTTTCCTAATGGTGTGAGTGCTGCCCCCCCACCTCCTTTTCCTCCAGTCACGCTTTCTACTAAAGGTTTTTTGAAGCATTGGTTCATAGCGTCTACCATGTCCCAGGCACGCCGATAACTGATATGACCTTGTCTTGCAGCCTCCGATATGGATCCTGCCTTATCGATGGATTCCAATAAATCTACTTTGCCCGGACCCAAGGCAATCAAATCATCTGACATGATCCGAAAACGGGAACGACAACGAATGTTTCTGGTTTTGGGTCTCGGCAAAATTTGATCCTTTTACTATTTTTCCAGAGCTGAAGAATTTTGAATTTTAACCTGTTTTCTGGGCATTGTTATTGCCATTTACAGCTTAAATAGGCAGTTTCTTTTATCATAACATTGATTTTAGGCTTGTTTTCGTACATAATATAGAAAAAATACATTGAATCCCTTCTTCTTATGGCGTTTAGATATGTGGATTCTGTTAGAGATATTGGTTGAAGATGACGAGAAAGTCAGCTTTAATTTTTTGGGTTTAGTTGACTAATAGTTTTTTAACAGTGTTTATTTATTGTTCCATTTTTTTCAAATGAGGAGTTTATGAAGATTATTTCTAAAGTAGTAGCCTTGATGGCAGTTTTTGCATTTGTAGGATGTGCGGGTCAAGCTGGCGGCGGATCAACCGCTGGTAAAGTATCTAATAAACCCATCACCATTACTACACCGGCAACTCTGAGTAATGTAAGTAGTCCGTTGAAAGTTTGCATGGCAACAAAGGGTTATACGGTTGAGCCTGCCAAAAAGGGTGTTAATCCGGGTAAAGGACATCATCATTTATTGATTGATGTGCCTATCCCTGCAGATTTAAGTAAGCGTATAGGCAAAGATTCAAATCATGTTCATATGGGCGATGGTTCTAAATGTAAAACATTGAACTTAGCTAAAGGACAGCACACAATCACCGCTGTTTTTGCCCAAGGCAACCATGTTCCGTACAATCCTCCGGTAACGGATGGTGTGACTGTAACCGTTACGCATGTAAAATAATTTTTACGGGAATAGTTATACTGAAACAATTTAATTCCACCCCCGGTTTCGGGGGTGGAATTTTTTTTTGACCTTTACTCAAATATTTCATGACAAATTTACCCAAAGCTTCGGGCCCGGTTTTTTCTAAAAATCACCTGATTAACCTCTATTACATAAACGAGTTATACCAAAATATTGCTATAGAGGTTTCCAGCCGCCTAAAAGAAATCTATGGGCTTGATCTTTCGTTTACATCGGGGATCTGGGGGGGGACTTATTTAATCGCCAAGCCCAATGGGTTATCGCGTCGCCGAATATGGAGACTCTACTCTATAGTTAACTTGCCGCAGGACAGTTCTTTGGATAAACAAGAGAATATGGAAAAGCTGGTTGCTATTTATACTGACGTTTATAAAGAGGCTTTTGCTCCATACCAAATTGCACTTGACTTGAAAATGTGGGGTGGCACATTACCCCATAGCAATAAGTCAAAACCCAGTCTGACCATGCATATGGAGGATGCAACGGAAAGAGTTCGATGGTTAAGAACATTTTTTGTGTGGAACAAGGTTCCGTGGGAAGAATCGATAATCAGCGATACGGTAAGAATTATTAAGGAATACAAACCCTTTTTTGATTTAACAAAAGGACCTGTAAAGAAAGACCCAAAGGATATTAAATATCTTTTGCAAGACATTATTATCATTTATCGTACTATTGAAAATGCCTGTAGTAAAGATTTTCGAGAACACGCGTCGCCTATTATTGAGAGCATGATGCAAGCATTTATGGAAGGTCTCCATGATCCTGAAAAAATAAACGAGCATTACCAGATGGTTTTTAATAATGCCCTGATTTATGGTTTTGAGGAGAGCTTAGGAGGGCCATTTAAAAAACAAGGTCTCGACATTAAGGCTATCGAAACTTGGCCAGTAGAAAAAATTAATTGGATTCCAGAGGAGTTAAAAGAAAAACTCATCCCGCCTATTCAAAATATTTTTAAGGGATTCAGAAAAGAATTGAAAGCAGTTAGTGATTCCTAAAATTAATCTTGACTCGACAATGCAGAAACAAAATCTGTAAGGCTGGGGAAAACTATTTCTGCACCATTGAAATCAATATTTCTGTTCAAGTCGTTTTTTATAATAATACAAGGCATGCCTGCATCGTTTGCCGCATTTAATCCTTTCAAAGCATCTTCCAAAACAAAACATTCTGCGGGTGAATGACCCAGTTTTTCTGCAGCATTCAGAAAAATATCGGGAAAAGGTTTTTCGCGTTTAGCGGATTCTTTTCCGAGTATGACGGGAATTAAGTCCAGTGCATCAGCATTTCGCAAAATGTGTCTAATATCTGTTGCCCAGGAACCGGAAGCAATTGCCAATCTGAGACTCGAAGATAACTGTTCAATCAGACGAATAGCTTCTGGAAATAGTTTGATTTCACCACTTTGACAAAATCGGGTGTAGACTTCAAACTTTTGTTTACGCATATCTATCGGGTCGACATCCAGCTTTAAGTTGTGGCGTTCGATTTCCCCTACAATCCCTTTGCCTTTGGAGGTCCATTCTATCCAATATTCTGCTTTATTTAGAGTGTGACCATACCTTTCAAACACCTCGTTATAAGCTTTGTAATGATAGGGTTCTGAATCTGCGAGCAATCCATCGAAATCCAGTATCGTTGCTTTGGATTTTTTTAGAAGGTTATGAAGTTTTGATTTACGTTCGAAGAACAAGGAGTCCATCTGTAGTGATACTTTATTCTAGTATTTTTCCAAAGCGGTCAAAGCGTACCCAGCTTTCCAACTGGTTCCAGGACCAGTAGATCATCAAAGCTTTTCCGCGTACCTTATTTATATTGAGAAAACCCCAATAGCGACTGTCCTGACTGTTCTCTCGGTTATCCCCCATCATGAATAAATGGTTATCGGGAACTAGTATTGGACCAAAATCATCTCGTGGCACCAGAGAGCTATCAGAGGGTGATTCGGTATGTCTTGCGTGACGGTCTTCATAGAGTTTACCATTGATAAAAACTTTTTGGTGACGCACTTCCAGTAGATCACCCGGAATGCCAATCACTCTCTTAATAAAATCACGCTTCTCGTCTTTAGGATATTTAAAGACGATGATATCGCCGCGCTCAGGTTGTTTGGGAAAAAAGATTATGTCATCAAATAATTTAATGTTTAGAAATGGAATTTCATTTGGGATATGCGTCCCGTAGGCAAATTTTGAGACAAGAATGTGGTCGCCTATAAGAAGAGTCTCCTCCATCGAACCGGAGGGAATTTTAAAAGCCTGAACAAAAAACGTGCGAATAAAAAGGGCAAGAAGAAGGGCAATAAAAATTGCTTCGGTATACTCTCGCGCAACGCTTTTTCTTTTTACCGTTTGGTTTTCTGTGTTTTCTGATGTGTTATTTGTCATCTGTCCTCAACACAGCCAGAAAAGCTTCTTGGGGGATTTCCACACTTCCAATCTGTTTCATTTTTTTCTTTCCTTCTTTTTGTTTTTCAAGCAATTTGCGTTTGCGGGTAATATCCCCTCCGTAACATTTTGCCAGAACATTTTTTCGTAACGCCTTTACGGTTTCACGCGCAATGACCTTACTACCAATCGCAGCTTGGATGGCGACCTCAAACATTTGCCGGGGAATTTGCTGTTTGAGCTTTTTAGCTAGATCGCGACCTTGGTAATACACCTTATCTTTATGTGCTATTAAAGACAAAGCATCCACCAGTTCCCCGTTCAAGAGGATGTCCAACTTTACCAGACTGGATGTCCTGAAATCTATAAATTCGTAATCAAAGGAGGCGTAACCTTTGGTAGAAGACTTCAGTTTGTCATAAAAGTCCAGCACGATTTCATTGAAGGGTAATTCGTATTCCAACAGGATGGTTTCTGGGTTAAGGTATTCCATTTTTTTCTGAATGCCGCGTCGGTCCCTCACCAGAGCCATTATAACGCCAATATATTTCTCCGGTACAATAATGGTCCCCATAACATAGGGCTCTTCCAGGTGGTCAATGTTCTTCTGTTCTTTTAATTTGGTTGGGTTGTCGATCATTATGGTTTTGCCATCGGTGGTAATCACCTTATAAATAACCGTAGGTGCGGTAGTGAGGAGATCGACTTTATATTCTCTCTCAATACGTTCTCGAATGATTTCCATATGCAATAATCCGAGGAATCCGCAACGAAAACCAAACCCCAGCGCAGTTGATGTTTCTGCTTCATAAGAGAATGAAGCATCGTTCAGAGTTAATTTTTTAAGAGAGTCGCGCAGGTCTTCATAGTCATCGCCACTAATGGGATAGAGGCCACTGAACACCATAGGTTTTACTTCTTTATAACCAGGTAAAGGTTTTTCAGCAGGAGATTTAGCATGTGTGATTGTATCACCAACTTTAGTTTGATCCAGTTGTTTGATACCCGCTATCAAGTAACCCACCTCCCCGGCTTGCAAGGTAGCTTTGGGTTCCTGTTTAGGGTTAAAGGTGCCGAGTTCTTCCACTACAAATTTATTATCTGTGGCCATCATGGTTATTTCATCGCCCACCTTGAGTATTCCATGTTGAACTTTAATCAGGATAATGACACCGCGAAAAGAATCGTACCAGGCATCGAATAGTAAGGCTTGCAGTGTTCCATGTTCATTACCTTCGGGGGGTGGAATTAAATTTGTTATCGATTCCATCAACTCATCGATACCTATTCCTTCTTTAGCGCTTACCAGAACAGCATTATCTGACTCGATCTGTAATACGTCTTCTAGTTGTTCTTTAATAAAATCTGGGTTTGCGCTGGGGAGGTCAATTTTATTGATGACGGGAACCACAGCCAGGTCATGCTGCATAGCTAAATTTAGATTAGCAATTGTTTGTGCTTGAATACCTTGTGTTGCATCAATGACCAGCAATACACCTTCACACGCAGCAAGACTGCGTGATACTTCGTATGTGAAATCTACATGCCCTGGCGTGTCAATCATATTGAATACAAAGTTACCTTCCTCCTTGGAGGAATGCTTTAAGCAAACCGTTTGCGCTTTAATGGTAATCCCACGTTCACGTTCGAGATCCATATTATCCAAAACCTGATCTTTCATTTCTCGCTGGGAAAGCGCAGAAGTAGCAAGAATCAATTTGTCTGCCAGCGTAGATTTACCATGATCAATATGGGCAATGATGGAAAAATTTCTTAATTTATTTTGTTCCATAGTTTTTTAAAAATTTGCAAAACTTAAAAAATCAGTTAAAGCTTCCGGGAAAATTAGACAGGAGATGTTGTAATCCTGGAGGTATTTAAGTAATAAATACTTCTTATTAGTTCATGGAAGAAGTGCGTGCCACTTTACGGGAAGGGAAAAATGTCTCGCTGTATTTTTCAACTTTGGTAAGGGGTGTCGTCCTTAAAAATTTCTGCCATTCATCAAATTGGATTTTCATTGCCTCATAATCTTTTGCATTATCAATATCTAGGGCGGCTCCTGGAAAAGGTACCTCAAGAGTCGAAAATCGAGTATTCATTATAGTGGATATTGTTTCTTCCAATTCCTTTTTAGGGTTCAGCTTCCTAAAATAATTTACCACGAACTCAAGACCTAGTCCGCCAAAAAACAAACATAGTTGCAGTCCAATATAATTTTTATAATGCTTTGCCTTATCTTTTCCAAATACGGACAAACTAAATAACACCAGATTTTTGAAGTTTCTCTGATAACGATACTGGTACATTTTTTGGATATATTCTCGATTCTCAATGCGCAAAGGCTTGACTAGATGCAAGTTATTAATGCGGAAACTATCTTCATTGATATGTAAATAGGCCATTTTGATTCCGGGCTTGCCTTCTTGGGGGTAAAAATGTCTTAGTTTTTCTCGCGATACCAGCCCGAGAACATGATCGTAACGATTCATATCCGCATTGGAAATAAAATATTCAACTTCATGCGGAGTGATCAGTGGAGCATCACAAGGCACAACAAGGACGGCTTTATCACGGTGTGGGTCCTTATTTACATCCTCTACCTGTTGAGATTGTAAAAATGTCTGCCAGACGTTTTCATACAAATTGGCTTTTTGTTCGACAACATGAATGCGTTTTGGAAATTCACGGTCAATTCGGCTCGAATGCAGAACCTGATCCAGCTTGTCTTTCAATCCAACAATATAGATATCCCCAATCGATTTAACCTGTTGCAAGGCTTGAATTACATAAAGAATGACGCATTTTCCCTGTAGGGTCAGAAATGCCTTGTTCTGGTGATAAACTTTATAGCTGGACTTTCCTTCGCCCGCTACCAGAATCACATCATATTTTTTATGTCTGATTGATGACCCCATGAATCTAGTTTACCACTTCCTTTTTTAGTATTTGTAATTTCTTGTGGGTTTCCGGTAAATTGGTTATACACATGATTCGCTTTTCATTAATTAAAATACGAGATGTCTTCCTATGGCAAATGATTCAAATCTAAAAACTACTCCTCTTCACTCAATGCATAAGGAACTTGGGGGCAAGCTGGTTCCTTTTGCTGGCTGGCATATGCCTATTCAATTTAAAGGAGTGATTCAAGAGCATCAATGCGTTCGGGATGGAGTAGGTATTTTTGATGTTAGTCATATGGGCGAAATTGAAATCGCCGGTCCTGAAGCAAAACAACTCATCCAATATCTAGTAACAAATGATATTGAACCCATGCAAAATAATCAAGCTTTGTATACTTTGATGTGCTTGGAGACCGGGGGCGTAGTGGATGATTTATTGGTCCACCGTTTTTCAGATGATCACTATTTTTTTTGTGTAAACGCATCTAACTCGGATAAGGATTTTCAATGGATTCTCAAAAATGCCAGCAATTTTAATGTTTCGGTAAAAAACACGAGCCAGCAGACAGCGCAACTGGCGGTACAGGGGAAACATTCTGAGGCACTTATTCAAAAACTATGCGACACCCCGTTGGGTGAGATTGGATACTACCATTTTAGAAAAGCAAAAATCTACAACTTTGAATGTATTATTGCTCGTACAGGCTATACAGGAGAAGATGGTTTTGAAATATATATCGATTCAAAAGATGCTAAGTCGGTATATAAATCTCTCATCGAAGAAGGAAAACCATTTAACCTACAACCCATTGGTTTAGGTGCAAGAGATACCCTTAGAATGGAGATGGGTTACGCCCTATATGGCAACGAACTCAACGAAAACTGTAATCCTTTAGAAGCCGGTTTAGAGTGGGTCATCAAACTACAAAAAAATGATTTTTTGGGTAAGGCAGCACTTAAAAAACAAAAAGATGCAGGTCTTTCTCGAAGGCTAGTAGGCATTCGACTCCTCGACCGCGGGGTGCCGCGTCCTCATTATCGCGTTCTAAATGAAGGATCACTAATTGGAGAGCTGACAAGCGGAACATTTTCTCCTTCCTTGAATGCGGGGATCGGTTTATGTTATGTATCCACAGAACATACAAAACCCGGAACCAAACTGGATGTGGAAATCAGAAAGTTGAAGGTACCTGCTGAGGTCGTCAAGCTGCCTTTCCTGCCAAGCCGTGTTAAAAAAATAAACTGTTAATTTTCTGGAGGAATCATGGAGGTCCCTGAAAATCTTCTCTATACGCAAGAACATGAATGGATACGTGTGGATGGAAAAAATGCAACTGTTGGTATCACTCACTTCGCACAAGATCAACTGGGAGACATTGTTTTTGTCGAATTGCCAGAAGTTGGAACTTTGATAGAACAGGAAAACCCTTTTGGAGTTGTGGAATCCGTTAAAACTGTTTCTGATCTTTATGCTCCCATCAGCGGTACTGTTACTGCTGTAAATAAGGATCTAGAGGTCCACCCTGAGCAAGTAAACGATGCGCCCTACGGAAATGGGTGGATCATTGAAATAGAGTTTTCAGATGACAATGAATTAGAAAAATTAATGAGTCCTGAAGAATATATTGAGCGGTGTAATAAGGAGCAAGGATAGTTACCCTTAACAAACTTTCTGGTTTCTCAAAAAATGCGATATATCCCCCATACTGAACAAGATGTCAAACAAATGCTCGCCGAGATTGGTGTGAAAAATATTGATGAATTGTTTGATAGCATCCCTGAGTCTTTACGGCTGAACAATGAGTTATTAGCTTTGCCTCCAAGTCTTCCAGAAAGTGAATTAACTGAATATCTGAAGAGACTGCAAAAAAAAAATACTACCTCTGAAGACGAATCCATTTTTCTGGGTGCGGGAGCTTATCGCCATTTTTCCCCGATATTGATCGACCATTTGATTTCGCGTGGGGAATTTGCGACCAGTTATACCCCTTATCAGCCAGAAGTCAGTCAAGGAACTTTGCAGGCCATTTTTGAATTTCAAACTATGGTCTGTCTGCTTACTGGAATGGAAATTGCTAATGCTTCTATGTATGACGGCGCTTCTGCATTGGCCGAAGCGGTGATGATGGCATACCGGATCAATAGAAGAAATGAGTTTTTAGTATCGAGTGCTATACATCCAGAGTATCGCAGTGTCGTTGACACTTATACCCGAGGAAGCAAATTTGATTTAAAGGAGGTCCCTTACACGGCGGAAGGGGGTACTGACTTCGAATTCATTTTAAAAAACTTGACAGAAAATACAGCAGCTGTTGTTATTCAATCTCCCAACTTTTTTGGAACTGTCGAAAAATATGTCTCGTTGGCTGAATCGCTCTCTAAAAATGGAACCTTGCTGATTGTAGCCGTTGCAGAAGCAATATCTTTAGGGATCTTAAAACCACCGGGAGAACGGGGGGCTGACATTGTGGTAGGAGAAGGACAATCTTTTGGGTTGCCGGTTTCATTTGGCGGTCCTTATGTGGGATTTTTTGCCACGCGCGAAAAATTTCTGCGCCAAATGCCGGGAAGACTCGTCGGAGAAACTAAAGACCAAAATGGCAAGCGCGCCTATGTTCTCACCTTGTCTACTCGGGAGCAACATATCCGGCGCGAACGGGCGACCTCAAATATTTGCACCAATCAAGGACTTTGCGCACTGGCGGCGACTATTTTTCTGTCGACTCTTGGTAAACAGGGTTTGTACGAAATGGCGACGCTCAATGTTAGAAAAGCGCATTACCTGAAAAACCGATTGGCACATATTTCTGGATTTGAAATTAAATTTGGAACTCATTCTTTCAACGAATTCGTTCTCGAATGTCCCCGACCGGCTAAAGAAGTTTTAAAAATATTAAAACAGGATCACATCATTGGGGGTTACCCTCTGGAACAACATTATCCGGAATTAAAGAACTGCCTCCTCCTTTGCACTACAGAATTGAGTAGTCAGGAAGATATGGATCGGCTCGCAGACAAGCTGGAAGAAATGTAATTATTTTATTTTTTCAACCAGCTCTTCAGCGGGATAAGTCAGGATCTCCGCAAGGGTAGGATGATAATGTGGAAGGTTTATCAAGTCCTTTACTGTTCCGTGGAAATGCATGAGAGTAATAATCTCGTGAATCAATTCTCCCGCCTCTGGTCCAACGATATGTCCTCCCAATACCTCACCGGTCGTAGGATTACATAAAATTTTCACATGTCCGTGTGTTTCGCCGAGGCACATGGATTTCCCGTGGTCGCTGAATGGATGCGATGCCACTAGATAATCAATGTTTGCAGCCTTGCATTCTTTTTCGCTCAAGCCGACACTCGCCACTGCGGGATCTGTAAACACGACTGATGCTTTTAGGCGATCATCGACCTCTTTCGAGTGATTAGGTGAACATGCATTGAATCCGGCTATCTCCCCTTGCTGAATGGCTATATGAACCACCTCATGAAGACCATTCACATCTCCCACTGCAAAAATATTTTTTTGGCTGGTGCGCATTTCGGGATTAACCGTCACACGACCTTTATCTGTAGTCACTCCTGCTGCGGGCAGGTTGAGTCGGTCAATATTCGGCCTTCGACCCAAACCCTGGAAAATGAATTCTGCTTCGACACGTTTTTCTTTTCCTTCGTGCTCAAAAAAGATTATTGAACGGTTATTTTCCCGAAGGGCTTTTATAATTTTTGTTCCGGTATAAAGGTCCATACCTTCTTCGCGAAAGCGATCTTCAACGGGATGTGCCAGATCTTCATCGCCCGAAGATAGGATGTGGCTGCTTCTCTGTATCAAAGTCACTTTAGTACCAATACGGAGAAAAAATTGTGCCAGCTCAACGGAAACCGCGCCAGCCCCTAAAACAATGATTGACTCGGGGGTATTGCGCATGGTTAAAACTTCATCGCTGGTGACATATCCCGTTTCTTTTAATCCGGGGATAGGATATTCGGCAATAACGGAACCCGTGGCTATAATAAATGATTTTGCTTTAAGTATATTTTTCCCAACCTGTACTTCAGTTGGGGAAATAAATTCGGCTTTTTCCTGGATCAGTTTGAAGCGAGGATCTTTCAACTGTTCGACACGGTAATCAGTAAATTCTCTTATCAACTGATTTTTGCGATCGTTGATAGCAGCGAGATCAGCTCTGGCTTTAACAGGAAGCAAACCAAACTCCTCGGCCCGACGCATTAATGAGATGATGTCTGATGAACGGAGAATAGTTTTGGTAGGCATACACCCACGGAGAATGCAGAGCCCACCCAGAGGGCCCGGATCTACAATGGCCACTTTTGCA